>Ga0316207_10000265_pt1 | contig 99668 bp, 102 predicted proteins | sample 6weekpyrite_MG_FD_204943 | JGI IMG/M metagenome (GOLD analysis project Ga0316207, IMG submission 204943) | Microbial mat bacterial communities from mineral coupon in-situ incubated in ocean water Damariscotta River, Maine, United States -... | ecosystem: Environmental > Aquatic > Marine >...
ACTGAAATCCATTTTTGAAGGTATTTTCTATTGTTTCTTCTAATTTTTCAAGCGGCTCAGAGATAATATCTCTAAATTGTGTACGATTGAAAGTTTGTTGTCTTTTTGCTAACTGTGCAGTGTGAGTTGAAATACTCTCGAGCATTTCATCTAAATTTATATTACCGTCTAAATACTCTAAAACTTCCACAACTCCTATAGAGTTCATAGAGTGTGGAGCTCTTGTATATTTTTTCTCCAAGCGACACACTTCATCTATTAGCCCAAGCTCTAACATTTTAGAGGTTCTTTTTGTAATTCTGTTGCGCAGAGTTGCCCTATCTACATCAATGTTGTAGATGTCCAGGTTTTGGATAATCGGCTCTGGAGGATTTTGTCTAAACCACTCACTTGGAGTTAAGCCGGAAGCCTCATAAATCAGAAGTGCTTTTTCTACTCTGTAACTATCGTTCGAGCTTATTTTCTGCATATAATCACTATCTATTTTATTTAAAAACTCATAACATTTTTTCAGATTTTTTAATTTACTCTCTACAAGTTTAGCCAATTCCTTATCTATCTTAGGCACTCTGGAGAGACCTTGAATAAGAGACTTTAGATAAAAAGATGTGCCACCTACGATAATAAGGTTTTTACTCTCTTTTTTACACTCGAGCACTACCTCTTTATAAAGATCAATAAAAATATCAACACTAAAATATTCGTCTGGATCTAAGATGTTTATACCAAAATGTTTTATACTACTTAACTCTTTTTGTGAAGGTTTTGCAGAGACAATGTCAATCTCTTTATATATACTAAGAGAATCTATTGAGAGTATATATGCATCAATTTTTTTAGCAATTTTAATAGCTAAATCACTTTTGCCTGATGCTGTTGGGCCAATGATTGCAAGCTGTTTAATATCAGATTTCATTATGAAATTATATCATTTTAAATCAACTTTAGGTAAAATAGCTTTTAATTATACAAAAGGTAAGAATTGCAACGATATATCAACAAACTCAAAGATTTTAATGAATTAGTAATGTTTGAACACTCTATTTTTTCACTTCCATTTATTTTTATTGCTATGATTGTTGCTGCTGATGGCTGGTTTGGTTTTACACTCCTTATATTAGGAATATTCGCTGCAATTAGTGCTAGAAATTTTGCGATGGGGCTAAATAGATTTGCAGATAGGGATATTGACGCACAAAACCCTAGAACAGCTTCAAGGCCGAATGTTGATGGTAGATTAGATGCATCAAGTATTATGATTTTTACTATTGTAAATGCTTTAGTCTTTATTGGTGTTGCATACCTAATAAACATTCTTGCTTTCTGGCTAAGTTTTCCGATTCTCTTAATACTTGGAAGTTACTCATATTTTAAGAGATTCTCATCTTTGGCACATGTGGTACTTGGTATATCACTCGGACTAGCTCCAATTGCCGGTGTTGTAGCAGTGCTTGGAGAGATAACACCATGGTCTGTGATACTTAGTATTGGTGTTATATTTTGGGTAGCCGGTTTTGATCTGCTCTACTCTTTGCAAGATATAGATTTTGACAAAGAGAAAGGCTTGCACTCAATTCCTTCAAAATATGGCTCAGACACGACTCTTTTACTCTCATCCATTTTTCATATGTTAACTGTACTCTTTTGGCTGCTCTTTGTTTGGGTGGCACAACTTGGAGTGTTTGCATACACTGCTGTAGTTTTAAGTGCTTTTATGCTTAGTTATGAGCACTATTTAGTCAGAAAAGATTTTACTAAAATAGACCGTGCTTTTTTTACAGTCAACGGTTACCTTGGTATCGCATTTTTTACTCTTATTATTCTAGACAAGGTGTTTTTATGAGTATTCGTTTAGTAAAGGCACCAATCAGCTTGGTCTTTAGTGAAGCCAATACAGATGCAGAGGCATATTTAAGAGAGTATCAACAGTTTAGTGATAGTGATGATGACCCAATAAACCAGTGGTTAAAGCTTGCCCGTGCAAAAGGTGAGACTTCAGATACGGATCCGGTTTTACTAAACCTTATAGTAGAGTTACATAGAAAAATTGACTCTTTAGAACGCTTTTTAAAAAATGAGGAACCAAAGAGATTATCTCTGACTTATGAGGTTGCTATAGAGTCCATAGGGTTTGAGTATTTTAAGTTGAATGAGAGTGTTTTAGAGAGTGGAGTTGAGTATTATGGTCGAGTTGAAATGCCTGTTCACCCAAAAAGAGATGTTGCTATATTTTTCATAGCCGAAGATAGCTCTCTTGCTAAAATAACTAAAATACATGAGCGTGATGAGAGAGAGTGGGGCGCTTATTTGACAGCTAGAGAGAGAGTTCTTATACGTGAAGCAAGAGAGAGTAAAAAATGAATTTAGAATCTATACATGTAGAGTATCTTGTAGTAGCAATGTCAGCTATGATTTTATATCTTATATATTATGTGTTTACTAAAGATTCAGAGTACAATAAAAATATACGCTCAGTAGCAACAGCAGCAGAAGAGTTAAACAGAGAGATTTTCTACTTAAAGAAAAAGCTTAGTGACACGCAAAAGAGTATTAAAAACAGCACTAATAGAATGAGTGATGATGATATTTATCAAGAGGTTGAGAGAACTGTCTATGACATGGTTAAACCAATCTCTCTCGGTCTTAAGAGATTAGAAGAGAGTGTTCAGAGTATTGATGAACATATAGAGTCGAGAATCTCTTCATTGGAAAATGGTGTTAAACAGATATCTATACCAACATCTATTCATGGAAACGATGACGAGAAGATAATCTCACTTTATAAACAGGGAATAACTTTAGAAACTATCTCAAAAGAGTTGCATATATCTAAGGCAGAAGTTGAGTTTGTATTAAAAATCAACAAGATAAAGTAATGTTTTATGGCAGATAGAAAACTCTTTACTCTTGTCTCAATCCTTATCGGCATAAGTATAGTTTTGACCTACTCTCTATCTGTATACACAACTCTTCTTTTTGGAGTAAATGAGTTTCATTTTGCGATTAGACAGGCTGTTTTTGGTTTTTTAAGCATAATTATAATTTGGCTTTTAGCTCAAGGTAACCCTGATAAACTTTTAACACCTATAGGATTTACGCTTTTTATAGGTTCGGCTGTTTTAATGATAGCAATGCCGTTTTTACCGGAGTTTTTAGTATCTGCGGTTGGTGGTGCTAAAAGGTGGATAAAGTTTTTTGGATTTTCACTGGCGCCTGTTGAGTTTTTTAAAGTCGGTTTTGTATATTTTTTAGCTTGGAGTTTCTCTAGAAAACTTGGTCATCATGGTGGTATGGGAATAAAAGAGGAGTATATTCGTTTTGCCCCTTATGGAGTTGTTTTTATTGGGGCTATGTTTATTATAGCCTTTGTTCAAAATGATTTAGGTCAGGTTGTTGTGCTTGGTTTAACACTTCTGTTTATGCTTATGTTTGCAGGAAGCAGTTTTAGATTTTTCTTGACACTGCTTGTAGGGGCATTTATGTTTTTTCTATTTTTTATTTTTACCGCAGAACATAGAATAGTTCGTATAAAATCTTGGTGGGCATTGGCTCAAAACAGTGTGTTGGCACTTTTGCCGGAGCCTATAGCTCGCCAGCTGAGAGTACCGACAGAAGTCGAACCGTACCAGATTGGGCACTCGCTAAATGCCATTCACAATGGAGGTCTATTTGGTACAGGTATTGCAAATGGAACTTTTAAGTTGGGTTTTTTAAGCGAGGTTCATACAGATTTTATTTTAGCAGGTTTGGCTGAGGAGTTTGGTTTTGTCGGAGTATTTATAGTTGTTTTTATATTTTTGTGGATGCTTCAAAGAATCTTTAAAATTGCAAATCGATCTGATGATTCAAGGATATATCTTTTCACTTTGGGAGTAGGGCTTTTGCTCTCTTTTGCATTTTTGGTTAATGCATACGGTATTAGCGGAATTACTCCTATTAAAGGAATCTCGGTTCCTTTTTTGAGTTATGGAGGCTCCTCTATCTTGGCCGCTTCTATTGGAATTGGTATGGTTCTTATGGCATCTAAAAAAGCGAAGATGGATTAACATGCATACATGGAGAAGTAGATGAGATTATGTATAACCGGTGGCGGTACAGGTGGTCATCTGGTGATTGCGGAGGCTTTAGCACAAGCGGCTGTAAAAGATGGACATGAAGTGATTTTTATTGGTTCTACAAGCGGGCAGGACAGAAAATATTTCCAAAGCAACAGTCCTTTTTCAGATGTATATTTTTTAGAGACAACAGGTGTTGTAAATAAAAAAGGCATAAATAAGTTAAAGGCACTTTGGCAAATTTTTAAAGCTTTTTCCAAATCAAGAAAAATATTAAAAGAGCATAAAATTGAGGCTCTCTACAGTGTTGGCGGTTTTTCTGCAGCTCCCGCGTCTTTTGCGGCGATAAGTAGACTTACACCTCTTTTTATACACGAACAAAATGCAGTAGAGGGAAGGCTGAACTCTCTTTTAAAACCATTTGCCAAAAGATTTGTCAGTGCCTATGATAAGAGCTCACCAATAAAGGGCTACCCAGTAAAGGAGGGCTACTTCACAAGTTGCAGAGTTAGAAATGAGCTTAAAACCATTATCTTTTTAGGAGGCTCACATGGTGCAAAGGCGATAAATAGTCTAGCCTTGGCTGTTTGTAAAGAGCTGGATGGATTAGGTATTAATATTATTCATCAAACAGGTGAAAAAGATTTCCAAAGAGTACAAAAAGAGTATGAAGCCTTAGGTGTGAATGCAGAACTTTATGCTTTTACAAATGAGTTGCAAGCTTTAATGTCAAGAGCTGATTTGGCGGTAAGTCGAGCCGGAGCAAGTACACTGTGGGAGTTGTGCGCAAATGGACTGCCTGCTCTTTTTATTCCGTTTCCATATGCGGCTTCAGACCATCAATACTATAATGCAAGATTTATAGTTGAGAACAGACTAGGGTGGTGTGAACGTGAGAGTGCAGATTTAGAGTCTAAACTGCTCCTGATTTTAAAAGAGAAGTTGTCTGCTAAAAGCGAAGCTCTACTTGAGTATTCAAGCAGAGATGTAGCTTCTAAGATGATTCAAGATGTAGTTGAGGTAATAGATGCTTAGAGAGTTAGCAGAAAGTTTAGTTGATTTAATATTTGACTGGGGTTATTTAGGAGTATTTATACTTATGAGTATAGAGAGTTCATTTGTTCCGTTTCCAAGCGAGATAGTTCTTGTTCCTGCCGGATATTTAGCATCACAGCAACAGATGAGTATTGGAATGATAATGCTTAGTGCTTTGGGTGGTTCGATGACGGGTGCCTTTATTAACTACTACTTAGCATTGACTCTAGGCAGAAAAATTCTTCGTAGATACGGGAAGTATTTTTTTATAAAAGAGAATGCACTAGAGAAGATGGATAGTTACTTCTCCAAGCATGGACATATTTCCACTTTTATAGGGAGACTTATCCCAGGGATACGTCAGCTTATCTCTATTCCTGCGGGACTCTCTAGAATGAACTTAGTCGTGTTCTCTATTTATACTGCGCTTGGAGCAGGTATTTGGGCCTTTATTCTTGTAATGACAGGATATTTCATAGGCGAGAATCAAGAGTTAATAGATATATATTTAAAAGAGATAACTTTTACGGTCTTGATAATTTTATTTTTATTAGCTTCGTGGTATGCTTACATACAAAGAAGAAAAGTTTAACAGTGAGGGATAAAATAGATGAGTAGTTTTGAATATATGTTTAATCCGGGTTTTTTTGGCACGCGTGCTCCATTTTTCATGGATATAGTGACACTTATAGTCGCACTTTTGCCTCTTCTTGTTGCAGGAGCAATTTCATTTGCAAGAAACAAACAATATAAGGCTCATTCATATGCTCAAATACTGATATTTGCAGTCTCTGTTATAGTTGTTGGATATTTTGAATATGGGGTTAGAGTAAGCGGTGGTTTTGATGCATTTATGGAGGATAGTCTAGTGCCTTATACATATGCTCTTGTTGTTTTAATCTTTCACATAGCCGTAGCGACAGTAACATTGGTAATTTGGGCAACAACTATATTTAGGGCTAAGGCACTCATAGAGTCAAAAAAACATAAAAAAGCCGGTCTTATAACCTTTTTTGGTGTTGTTCTGACTTCGCTGACCGGGATATGGGTCTATTTTATAATGTTTGTATATTGAGTTTCAAATCTTTTAATAAGAGTATTAATGAAAAAGAATTTATTATCTATCATGATGATTTACCTTGCAACATCTTCTCTGGTTTTTGGACAAAGTAATGAGCAGATACTACTAGACTCATTCCATAAATATGGTATTACGAAGTGTGATTCTTTTATTTTAGAAAATAGCAGATTAGAGGGAAATGCAAACCTTTTTATCAGCAAGCATAAAGGCGGAATTGACGGACCATCAACAGAGGTCTCCATAATAACTATTTATGGTAAAAAAGGAGACAGTGTTAAAGTAGATGATTCATATATTCAAACAGCAAAGAATTGCTTTCTTGACTCAAGGTCTACTGTCACTAATTCAGGCTCGTGTGAATCAAGTATAGACAGTAACTATTGGCATGTTTCTCTAAAGATGCCAGACAAGGACTATACAACATATAAAAACAGATATGGCATAGAGATGCAGGCAAAAGAGATATCAGTCGGTGATTTGAAGGCTTGTATAAAAGAGACCTCTATTCGTATACGTAAACTCAATGGAGAGCAAAAGAGAGAAAAGTAAATTTACTATACAAGGATCTAAGATGAAATACACACTAAAGTTTAGAGTTTGGCACTGGTTAAATGCAGTTGTGGTCCTTGGTCTGCTCTGCACTGTCTTTTTACGAAAAACATTTCTTAGCTGGAGAACTAACTCTGATATTTTAATGAATAAACTATCAGAGATAGATATAGAGATTACAGCAGCGCAAGCAAAGGTACTAGCAAAAGCAATTCGTGCAGGAATGTGGGAGTGGCATATTATATTTGGCTATATGCTTGCATTTTTAATACTCTATAGAGTATATCTGTTTTTCACAGACAGAAGTGAAAAAGATAGTTTTGAATCTCTGAATCTTCATAAAAAAACTGTGAAAATTTCATATTATGTACTCTATGCGACACTTCTTTTTATGGCAGGAAGTGGTTTGGTGATTCACTTTTATGAAGCATTGGGTCTGAGTAAAGATTTTGCACACGATATAAAAGAGATTCATGAGTCTATATTTTACGTGATTATGATTTTTGTTCCTCTTCATATTGCAGGTGTATTCTTCGCAGATGCAACAGATGAAAAGGGACTTGTCTCAACAATGATAAATGGAAAAAAAGCAGTTTAATTAGTAGATAAAAAGCAGTAGTGCTTTGGTCTTTTTGCTTATATAATAAAATTAAGGAATATAATAAAATGATAAAAATAGATGATAAAGCTCCAGACTTTTGTTTGCCAAACCAAGATGATGTAGAGATATGTTTAAGAGACTTAAATAGTAAGTGGATAGTTCTGTATTTCTATCCAAGAGACAATACTCCCGGGTGTACTACAGAGGCATGTGAATTTACAGAAGCTCTACCTGATTTTAATACTCTTGATGCCATTATATTGGGTGTTAGTGCCGATAGCACAAAAAAGCATCGCAGTTTTATTGAGAAAAAAGAGCTGGGTATTACACTTTTAAGTGATGAAGATACTTCTATGATGCAGAAGTATGGTGTGTGGCAGTTAAAGAAAAACTATGGTAAAGAGTACATGGGTATTGTCAGAACCACTCTGATTATAAGTCCTGATGGAGTTATAAAGGCTCTTTGGGAAAAAGTTCGTGTAAAAGATCATGTGCAGAGTGTTAAAACAGAGTTGGAGAGATTAAAAGCAATTTAGTCTGCTTTGAAACAAACTACAATATATAAAGCAAAAATTAAATATATTTTGAGTATAATTCGCCGATTTTCTTTACTTTAATATAATATAGTAAAAGAACATTAACAGGTATATATCATAAGTCAGTGCAACTCCCCTTTTTAGGTGCAGATCTGCCCGATATTACCAAAGCTAACTGACCATATATAAAATGCGAATCGGAACAGACTCTCGTTTTGCTACGCTAGCCGCTATGGCACTAAAGATTGCCTTTTTGAGGCAGAAAACTTCTTGCAAAGCAAGAATAAAATTAAAATTCGGCTTGAAAAACAGCCCTTAAAGGACCTTAAATGGTAACTATGAAAGACCTATTAGAATGTGGTGTACACTTTGGACACCAAACTCGTCGTTGGAATCCGAAAATGAAGAAGTATATATTCGGTGTTCGTAAAAATATCTATATTATAGATTTACAAAAAACTCTTCACTACTTCCGTAATACTTACCAAATCGTTGTTGATGCAGCGGCTGAAGGGCAAACAGTTCTTTTTGTAGGTACTAAGAAACAAGCTCGTAACTCTGTGAGAGATGCAGCTATAGCTTGTAACATGCCATACGTAGACAATAGATGGTTAGGTGGTATGCTTACTAACTTCCCGACTATTCAAAAATCTATTCGTAAACTTGATGTTATTACTGAGATGCAAGAGAATGGTCAAATTGATCTTTTAACTAAAAAAGAAGCATTAATGCTTTCAAGAAAAAAAGATAAACTAGAGTCATATTTCGGTGGTATTCGTAACATGAAAAAACTTCCTGATATGCTTTTTGTAGTAGATGCAGTAAAAGAGCATATAGCAATTTTAGAAGCTCGTTGTTTAGGTATTCCTGTTGTTGCACCACTAGATACTAACTGTGATCCTGACCTTATCACTTACCCAATTCCTGGTAATGATGATGCAATCCGTTCAATTCAACTTTTCTGTCGCGAAATGACTGAAGCTATCAATGAAGGTAAAGCCCTAAGAGATGGCGGTAATGATGAAGCTGAGCAAGAGGCAGTAACAGAAGAAGCAGAAGCGGTAGAAGCAGCTGAAGAGACTGAAGCAGCTCCGGCAGTAGCTGAAACTACAACAGAGGAAGCATAGTCATGGCAGTTACAGCAGCACAAGTAAAAGAGTTACGCGCAGCTACTGATGCGCCAATGATGGATTGTAAAAAAGCTCTAGTTGAAAATGACGGAGATATGGCAAAAGCAACTGAGTGGCTAAAAGAGCGTGGTATCGCAAAAGCAGCTAAAAAAGCTGATAGAGTTGCAGCCGAAGGTCTTGTCGGTTTTAAAATCGCTGATGATTTTTCAAAAGCTACTGTGGTTGAGATTAACTCTGAGACTGACTTCGTTGCACAAAATGAAGGTTTTCAGAACTTAGTTCTTAAAACTACTGAGGAGGTTTACTCTACATCTCCTGCTGATGTTGAAGCTATTAAATCAACTGAATTTGGCTCATACTTCACTGAATCGGTAGCTAAAATCGGTGAGAAAATCGACATTCGTCGTTTTGCTACTCTTAAAGCTGATGATGAGACTGTTGCACTTAATGGTTATATTCACTCTAACAACCGTATTGCGGTTATCGTTTTAGCTAAGTGTGATAGTGCTAAGACAGCTGAAGGTATGAGACCTGTACTTAAAAACATTGCGATGCACGCATCTGCAATGAAACCGACTACTCTATCTTATAAAGATTTTGATGCTGCATATGTTGAGAGTGAGACTAAGGGTAGAATCGAAGCTCTTAAAAAAGATAATGAAGAGCTATCCCGCCTTAAAAAACCTCTTAAGAATGTTCCATCATATATCTCTATGATGCAACTTACAGATGAGGTTATGGCTAAAGCTGAAGCTGATATCAAAGATGCACTTAAAGCTCAGGGTAAACCGGAGCAAATCTGGGATAAAATCGTTCCCGGTCAAGTAGCTCGTTTTATCCTTGATAATACACTACTTGATCAAGAGCAAGCTCTTCTAGACCAGCAATATGTTCTAGATGACAAAATGACAGTTGCCCAGGCTGTTAAAGCAGAGGCTAAAAAACTTGGTGGCTCTGCTGAAATCGTAGATTTCGTTCGCCTTGAAGTTGGTGAAGGAATTGAGAAAAAAGAAGATGACTTCGCTGCAGAAGTTGCTGCGCAAATGGGTTAAGGATTTATCCTTACCCGAACACCTCCAAAAAACCCACATTATTTTAAATAAGATAATCTTTTACATAGAATCTAAAAAAACTTAGAAAAATTAGTATATAATAAGCTACTTTAGAATAGGAAGTATCTTGGAGTATAATTTTTTTCTGCCATTAACAATTATAATCATTCTTGCTGTGGGAATTCCTTTTTTATTTCACCTAAGCCGTTATATTGGTGAAAAATCAAAACCTTGTTCTTCAATTAATGAGACTTATGAAAGCGGTGTTAAAAAAACATATAAAGATAGCTTCGAGCGCTTTAATATTAAGTATTATCTTGTTGCTATCATATTTGTTCTCTTTGATGTAGAGATACTTTTTATGTTCCCCTGGGCTGTAACCCTTAGAGAGACCAATATTTTGGGTCTTGTAGAGATGTTTACCTTTATGATACTTCTTCTTGCCGGACTTATTTATATTTATAAAAAAGGTGCTTTAAAATGGAATTAGTCACCCCGGCACTTGCAACAGAGACAGCAATAGTAACCAAACTTGATGATGCAGTAAAATGGGCAAGAGAATCATCACTGTGGCCAATGATTTTTGGAACCGCTTGTTGTGCCATTGAGTTTATGAGTACAGCTGCAAGTAAGTATGATATATCACGTTTTGGTGCGGAAGTTGTACGTTTTTCACCACGTCAGGCAGATTTATTAATAATTGCCGGAACAGTAACTTATAAGCAGGCACCGATATTAAAGCAGATTTATGATCAGATGAGTCAGCCAAAGTGGGTTATAAGTATGGGTGCATGCGCATGCAGCGGAGGTTTTTATGATAACTACTCAACTATGCAGGGAATAGATGAGATTATACCGGTTGACCTGTATGTAGCTGGCTGTCCCCCTAGACCTGAGGCTCTGCTTGATGCCCTTGTAAGCTTGCAAGAAGATGTAAGAACCAATAAGTATAACCCGAACAGACATAAAGATTTTAAAGGTTTACTTGATAATGCTTGAGTATATTACCGTAGAACCTCTAGATATTCCCCCCTTTATTAAAGAAAAACATAATGCAGGTTTTAATTATCTGCTAGATATTACTGCCGTTGATTATAGTGAATATGTAGATATGCAAAAAGAGGAGTTTGCTTTAATATATATTATTAGAGATAAAAGTTTTAAAGAGATAATAGTCGTTAAAACATATCTGCATACCTTAGAGATTGAGAGTATAAGCAATATTTTTAGAGGTGCCGACTGGTTAGAGAGAGAAGTCTATGACCAGTACGGAATTATATTCAAAAATCATCCAAACCTCAGAAGAGTTTTAAATCACAAAGAGTTTGTAGGGCACCCCTTAAGAAAGTCTTACCCGATCACCAAAGGTCAACTTCTGCACTCTGTAGATGACCTTATTGACGAGATGAATAACAGGCTGTTAAATAAAGACGTTGTCTGTAAGTTGGAGAGTGGCTCATTCAGTGAGTGTAACAAAGATTTGATGTTTTTAAACATAGGACCTTCTCACCCGGCAAGTCATGGAACTATTAGAACATATATAGCTCTTGACGGTGAAACAATAGAGGCGGCAGTTGCGGAGATAGGTTATCTGCATAGGGGTTTTGAGAAGAGTTGTGAAAACCACACTTACAACCAAATTATTCCCTATACCGACAGATTGAACTACTGCTCGGCAATAAGTAATAATATAGCTTTTGCAAAAACAGTTGAAGATATGTTGGGAGTTACACTTCCTCCTCGTGCTCAGGCAGTTAGAGTTATGCTGCTTGAACTCTCACGCATAGAAGACCATTTAGTATGTTTAGCTGCAATTCTTGTAGATATGGGGGCTATGACAAACTACTGGTATATGTACAACCCCAGAGAAAGTATTTATGAGGTGCTTTCAAAACTTACAGGGGCGAGACTTACCAACTCATATATGAGAATCGGCGGAATGACAAATGATCTTTATGATGGCTTTGAAGTTGACTTGAGTAGAGCTATCAAAGAGGTTCAATATGGGGTTAAAGAGACACTCTCTCTTATAAAACACAATAGAATATTCCATGACAGAACACAAAATATAGGTATCATAAGTGCGGAAGATGCAATCAATGCCTCTTTAACAGGTCCAAACTTACGTGCATGCGGGGTAGAGTTTGATATGAGAAAAGATAATCCATACTATGGGTATGAAAATTATGACTTTGACGTGGTAGTTGGCAGTGTCGGTGATATCTATGACAGAATAATGGTTCGTTTTGGTGAAGTTGATGAGAGTATTAAAATAATTGAACAGGTTATGAAAAATTTACCGCAGGGTGATATCAATGTGAAGGATGCCTCAGTGGTTTTACCTGTAAAAGAGTCTGTTTACAAGAGTATAGAAGGAGCTATGAACCATTTTAAACTCACCTATGAGGGCGTTAAAGTTCCGGTTAATGAGTATTATGGCTCTATAGAGGCAACGAATGGTGAACTTGGCTTTTTTATAGTGAGCGACGGCAGCGGGACTCCATATAAAGTAAAAGTAAAAGCTCCATCTTTTTCAGCAATAGCTGCATATCCGGAGATTATTGAAGGTTCTCAGCTTGCAGACTCTATACTAACCCTGGGAAGTCTCAATATTATTGCGGGAGAGATGGATAGATGAGTTTCTCTTTTAATAGTGAAAACACTATGAAAATGGATTTGCTAAAAAAGCGTTATCCACAAAATAGAGCCCTGATTCTTCCTCTTTTATGGTTAGCGCAAAAGCAGGAGTCTTATATTCGTGAAGATGCAATCAAATATATTTCTGAGCTGATAGATATCCCTTATATGCACATTTACAGTGTTGCGACATTTTATACTATGTTTAGACTTCAAAAACCTCAAAAGAGAGTTGTTGAAGTCTGTAGAACACTCTCTTGTGAATTAAATGGAAGCCAAAGAATAAAAAAACATCTGGATGATAATTATGCTCAAGATTGTGAGATAATAGAGGTTGAATGCATGGGTGCATGTTCAGGTGCTCCTATGTGTACGATTGATGGAAGATATGTTGAGAATTTAACACCTGAGATACTGGATAAGGTTTTAAATGTTAACTAAGATTGTTAGTAAAAACTTTGAAATACCGCTATCCCATACTCTGGATGTAGCTCTGAAAAACGGACGTTACTCATCACTAAGGAGTGCTTTTGAAAAAGAGCCACAGGAGCTTATAGATATTATTAAAGAGAGTGGTCTTCGCGGTAAAGGCGGCGGTGGAGCTCCAACCGGCAACAAGTTCCAGATTGTAAGTGATTGGGAGGGTACAAAGTATCTGGTTGTTAATGCAGATGAGAGTGAACCCGGCACTTTTAAAGATAGACAAATACTTCTATATGATCCACATCTGTTGATTGAGGGTATTATTGCTACATGTTATGCCATTGGCTCAAACTGCTCATATATCTATGTCAGAGGCGAGTATGAAGAGTTTAGCGATGTTTTACAAGCAGCTATAGATGAGGCTTATGAGAGAAAGCTTTTAGGAAGTGAGGCAGAGTATATTGTCGATATTACAATTCATAGAGGTGCCGGCGCTTATATCTGCGGTGAGAAGTCTGCACTTTTAGAGTCGCTTGAAGGAAACCGTGGTCACCCAAGACTTAAACCGCACTCACCGGAGCCGGAATTTTATTTTGGTGAGCCTACTCTTGTAAACAATGTAGAGACAATAGCCTCAGTTCCTTTTATTGTGCAAAACGGTGCAGGGGCTTACAGGGCTTACGGTACCGAGAAGTCTCCCGGGACACTGCTTTTTGCTATAAGCGGAAATATAAATAAACCTGGTGTTTATGAAGCTGAGTTCGGTGTAAGTATGCTTGATTATATAGAGAAGTTAGGCGGTGGAGTAAAAAACGCTAAAAAGTTAAAAGCTGTAATACCGGGCGGCGCTTCAACACCAATTCTGCCAGCACATATGCTCAAAGATGCAAGACTTGATTATGAAAACTTGCGTACTCTTGGCTCATCGCTTGGAACCGGCGGGATGATTATTTTGGATGAAGATGCCTCAATGGTAAAAGCTCTGAAGAATCTGCTTAGATTTTACCATCATGAATCTTGTGGACAGTGTACACCATGCCGTGAAGGAAGCTCTTGGAGTGATAAGATTCTTGACAGATTCATAGAAAAAAAAGCAAAAGCAGCTGACCTTGATCTTTTAAAATCGCTCAGTAAGAGTATGAATGGAAAAACTATCTGTGTATTCGCACCGGCGGTAAGCGGTGTAATAGATGGATTTTTAAAACATTTTGAGGAAGAGTTTCTGGAGTGTATCAAATGAAAAAAGCAGTTAATACTCTGAGAAAAATGTTCTTGGAGTGCATAATATGAAAGTCATAATTAATGATACCCCTATAGAGTGTAAGGAGGGTGAACTTCTAATTGATGTGATGCTAGCTAATGCTATTAATATTCCTCACTTTTGTTACCATAAAGATTTGGGTGCTGATGGTAATTGTCGAATGTGTATGGTTGAGATTAAAGGTCAAAAGCGTCCTCAAATCGCGTGTGATACATTTGTAAAAGATATGCTTGAGGTATCTACTCTAAGTGAAAACATAAGAGAGGTGAAACGCTCAATACTAGAGCTTGAACTTCTAAATCATCCTGTTGATTGTCCTATATGCGATCAGGCAGGAGAGTGTAAACTGCAAGATTACTATATGGATTTTGGTCTATATGACAGTCATTTAAACACTCCAAAAACAAAAAAAGGTAAAAATATTGACCTTGGCTCAAATGTTATTCTTGATCAGGAGAGGTGTGTTTTATGTACAAGATGTACCCGTTTCACTTCAAATATTACCAAAACCGGTGAGCTTGGTATTATTGGTCGTGGTGACTCTGCGAGAGTTGGTGTAGCTCCAGGACATGAGTTGAATAATCCCTATGCTATGAATGTTGTTGAACTGTGTCCGGTCGGAGCCCTGACATCAAAGGAGTTTAGATTCAAGCAGCGTGTTTGGTTCTTAGACTCTACAAAAAGTATTTGTCACGGCTGTTCTCGAGGATGTAATATCCATATTGATTATAATGAAACTAAATATTCACCTGAGAAGGTACACAGATTTAGAGCAAGAAGAAACAGCAAGATAAACCAATCATTTTTATGTGACTATGGAAGGCTTAGTTATAGAGAGTTAAATGAGAGTTTTAGTTCAAATGTATCAGATATCAAAGAGTTGGAAGAGTTACTTAAAGAGGATAAAAAAGTTGCTTTAATCTCTCCATCAATGAGTCTGCAACAACTTAAATTTGTAAAGGATTTTTGTCAGAATAGGAGTATAGAACTTTTTTCTACAGCCTATATAGATGAGAATTTTGCAGATGAGTGGCTAAGGACAAATGACAAAAGTTCGAACTTCGCAGGCGTCAAGAAGCTTGGCATAAATAGCTGTGAAGATGAGTTTTTTAACTCTTTAAAGAGTGCAGAAGTAGTGCTTAATTTTAATCATAAATATCTAAAAGAGAACAAGATAGAAACTAAGAGAGTGGTTCAGTTTACGACAACGGATGTTGATATAGGTTATGAACTTGTTTTTGCAATTGCAAATTTTGCTCATGAGAGCGGCACTGTAATTAACTGTGATGGAATCAGGCAAGATTTTTATGCAACAAAATATAGAGATAACACTCCTAGACTCATTGAGTTGCTTGAGGAGTTAAAGTGAACACATTTTTAATTCTGCTTCCTCTGCTTTTGACTCTACTCTACTCCCTTGCCACCGTACCGATTTTAGTATGGATGGAGAGACGAGTAGCGGCCTTCATTCAAGATAGAGTCGGTCCAAACAGATGTAACATAGGCGGAATCAGACTTGGAGGTATCATCCAATCAGTAGCCGACATGATGAAACTTGTTTTTAAAGAGGAGTTTTTGCCTTCGCATATCAAAAACAAATTTTACTATCTAGTTGCCCCCTGCATCGCTTTTATAAGTTCCTTTTTAACCTTTATGGTTATCCCTTATGCCGATAATATTACTTTAGACTCTAAAATATATTATATGCAGGCACTGCCTATTGATTTAGGTGTCTTGTGGTTTTTAGCATTTGCAGGGCTTGGTGTATATGGAATCATCTTGGGTGGCTGGGCAAGTCATAGTAAGTTTGCGATACTTGGAGCTATGAGAGCAAGTGCACAGGTAATTGGTTATGAGGTTGCAATGGGATTATCTCTAGTCTCAATGTTAATAACTTACGGAACTATACATTTAAATGAGATGGTGACCTATCAGGCACAAAGTTTTTTTATAATTCCGGCTTGGGGAGTTGTTATTCAGCCCTTAGCGACTATTATTTTTATAGTTACTGCCTTTGCTGAGACAAATAGAGCACCCTTTGATGCAGCTGAGGGTGAGAGTGAGATTGTTGCAGGGTATCTTACAGAGTATGGTGCGATGAAGTTTGGACTATTTTTTGTGGCAGAGTATATTGCTATGGCAGCCTCCGGTGCATTGATTGTTACCATATTTTTTGGCGGTTATCAACTGCCTTACTTAAATACAGATGATTTAATTAATAACTTTGAGACTATTTTGTGGCTGATAATCATCTTTGCAGTTATAACTACTATACTCTTTTTGAGATGGATGAAAAAAAATAGTAGATTCTCCTCCTCATCTAACAATGAGACAAAAATTTATACAACAGTGATAATCATGTTTACTGCATTTGTAATATCATTGATGGCTTATTACGCTTTAGATTTTGGAAACTCTAATGAAATCGGCGTTATGATTTTGCAGTTTATTATTTTTACTGTTAAACTTTTTATTTTACATTTTGTATTTATTTGGGTCAGATGGACACTCCCTCGTTTTAGATATGATCAAACTCAAAAACTTGGATGGAATATCTTATTGCCACTATCTTTAGTGAATATTTTTATAACAGCAACTGTAGTTGTTGTTGGAGTAAACTATGGGAATTAAAGTTGTTGAGCGTCATGGAAACAGTTTTAAAGAGAAGATCTATATTAGTGCCATTTTTACGGGAATGAAAACCACACTTAAGCATTTTAGTGCAAATTTAAGTGATGCTAAGAGGATTCCTACAGTCTGTTATCCGGAAGAGAAACCTACTGATATAACAGCTAGATATAGGGGTGTACATAGGCTTACTCACAGAAAAGAGGATGACTCCATCGCCTGTGTGGCATGTTTTATGTGCGCAACTGCATGTCCTGCAAAGTGCATAGAGATTGTGGCAGAAGAGCGTACGGATGGTATTGATGAGAAGGTACCTAAAATATTTAATATTGATTTGCTGGAGTGTGTTTTTTGTGGCTACTGTGTGGAGGCTTGTCCCTGTGACGCCATAAGAATGGATAGCGGTATATACTCACTAATAGGTGACTCCAGAGAGGATTTCATCTATAACAAAGCAAAGCTGCTTAGTATAAAAGGCATATCTAAAGAGGAGAACTCTCTTGCAAAATGAAATTATTTTTTTAATACTCGCAGCAGTCGCTATAGTTAGCTCCATAGTAATGATAAGTGCGCACAGACCGATTGACTCTGCACTTAGTTTTATTGTAACTCTTATGAGTATTGCTGCGCTTTTTGGGCTTGTCAATGCCACATTCTTATTTGTTGTACAGATTATTATCTATGCCGGCGCTATTTTGTCACTGATACTATTTATAATTATGTTTTTAAATATTAAGGATGAGAATCTGCCCGATGAGAAGTACAAAAATCGTTGGCTGATTGCAACTTCTATAATTGTCCTTCCATTTTCTGTAATTTTAATAGATTTGATACTTAGGAGCAATATTGTTTTAAATAGAGTCGCCGGTGATGATTTTGGAACTATTAAAGATGTTGGTTTAACACTTTTTAGCGAATGGGTTTTACCTTTTGAACTAGTCTCAATTCTACTTCTGGTCTCCTTAGTTGGTTCAGTAACTCTTTCAAAAAGGGAAGCTTGATGTTAAAGTCATATATGATACTCTCAATAATCCTTTTTTCAATTGGTATGGTTGGACTAATTAGCAGAAGAAATATTATTGTTATCTACATGTCGATAGAGTTACTGCTTAATGCCGTGAATTTATCTTTAGTTGCTATAAGTGCAGATTTGGCAGACTCCTCTGCTCAAGTAGTCTCTTTGATTATTATAGCTATTGCAGCTTCAGAAGCCGCACTTTTCATGGCTCTATTCGTTGTCCTTTTTAGGAATAAGTCCTCTCTTGATGCAAATCTCTTTGATATATTAGGAAGTAAACATGAGTGACAGGCTACTTTTAAATACTTTACTTCTCTCCCCGCTAGTGAGTGCATTGTTGATTTTTTTAATCAATATATCAATAGCTAAAACAAAGCAGTATATATATACTTTTTTAGCACTGAGCGGTTCAGGAATAAGTGCGCTGATAGCACTGTTTGTAAGCTACTACAGCTATTTTGCGGAAAAACTATTTGTCTCACATCTGTTTACATGGCTGGGCATAGGTGATTTTACCATTGAGGTTACTTTAAAAGCTGACTCCCTTAGCTCTTTTATGCTTCTTTTTGTTGCGCCTGTTAGTTTTTTAATACATATTTATGCAGCTGGATATATGAACAAAGACAAAAGTTACGGTCGATTTTTTATCTACTTTAATCTCTTTATATTTTTTATGTTTTTGCTTATCCTTGCCGATAATCCGATAATTATGTTTATAGGATGGGAGGGTGTCGGACTTATATCCTATGCCCTTATAGGTTTTTATTTTGAAGATATTAAAAATACATATGCAGGTAATAAAGCTTTTATTGTAAACAGGATTGGCGATTTTGGTTTTTTGAGTGCCTTAATGCTTATGTTTATTGAACTTGGAAGCGGTGGTTTCAGTTATGATGCGATATTTTCTCATCTAACGCAAATTGATAATGAGATGTTGACTTTGATAGCATCTCTGCTATTCATCGGTGCGATGGGAAAATCTGCTCAAATTCCTCTTTTTGTCTGGCTTCCTGATGCAATGGCAGGACCAACGCCTGTTTCTGCTCTTATCCATGCTGCCACAATGGTGACAGCAGGTGTTTATATGGTTGCCCGATTTGCACCTTTATACAACATTACCGTTGATGTTTCACTCTTTATAGCTTATATAGGAGCATTCAGTGCACTTTTTGCAGCCATAGTAGCTTCAAGGCAGTATGACATCAAAAAAATTCTTGCATATTCAACAATGAGCCAACTCGGGTTTATGTTTATGGCTCTTGGTGTTGGAGCATACTCTACGGCACTATTTCACATGTTCACACATGCATTTTTTAAGGCAGTTCTTTTTATGGGAGCTGGAGCCATCATTGTCGCATTTCATCATAAACAGGATATAAGACAACTCAGAGGAATCAGGTATTTTGATCCTTTTTTATTTATTATGATGTTTACTGCATCGCTTACTATAAGTGCCATACCTCCATTTTCAGCATTTTTTTCTAAAGATGCAATTATGAGTGTGCTCTATTCAAGCGGGCATATTGAACTGTTTTTTATTGCCATGGCTGCATCTCTTTTAACGGTATATTATATGTTTAGAATGATATTTGTCCTCTTTTTCAGTAAAACAGTGCAGACAGGAGAGAGGAGCAGTGTGGTCATGATTTATCCTATGGCAATTCTAACACTGCTTAGCATCTTTGCAGGAGTGCTAAATTTACCGGAGATTTTTGGTGGAAAATTAAATATCTCAACTTGGTTGAATATCGCAGACAAAGATTTTTTTATGTCACACAGTGGAGAAATACTATTAATGGGAATTAACACACTGCTAATAGTTGCAGTAATAATCTATACATATAAAAAATATGCATATACCGTTGCGATAGATAGAGAGAGCGAGCAAACTGTTGTTGCAAGAAAGTTTTGTGTTGATGAGATGTATAATGCAGCATTTGTTAAGCCTCTACACTCTCTATCAACTTTTTTGGATATGAAAATAAGTAATCTTTTAATTAATAACACAATTAATTTAATGGCACTGCAGTATGAGAAACTTGGAAAAGCTTTTTCATATTTTGAAAACGGAAATGTACGCTTTTACGCACTATATATTCTAATAGGCTGTGTTATGGGCTTTGTATATTTATATTTTATTCTAAGAGCAGTGCTATGAATACTTTGAGTGCAATAATCTTTTTACCTGTTATCACCGGTGTGTTCCTCTCTTTTTTTCGTATAAATATAAATCTGGTAAAGATCATATATATGCTCGTGACATCTCTTGTGGCATATATCTCAATAAAATTATATATTGACTTCGATCCTCACTCGTCAAGGCAGTTTGTTGAGTTTCACAGTTGGATATCTGAATATGGTATTAATTATCATATCGGTGTTGACGGTGTATCTATCGGTATTGTTATTATGAATGCCATTTTAATGCCGCTTGTAGCTGTTGCTCTGTATAAACAAAGGGATAAACATGGATATTGGATTAGCCTGCTCTTTGTTCAGGGTGGAATTATGGGGGCTGCCCTCTCTCTTGATCTGATGCTTTTTTATCTGTTTTGGGAGTTGATGCTACTGCCGATATTTTTTATGATTGGTCTGTTTGGTTATGGCAGAAATCACTTTATGACTATGAAATTTAATATGTATACAATTTTTGGTTCTCTGATGATGCTTATATCTATTTTATATATTGCTGTTAAGTATAAAGAGCAGTTTGGAGGATACTCTTTTGACTTGGAGGCACTTAAATATATTACATTAACTACAACTCAATCGCTTCTGGTCTTTAGTGGTTTTATGCTTGCTTTTGCTATAAAAATCCCAATCTTCCCTTTTCACACATGGCTTAGTGAGACTTATGAGAGTGCTCCAACGGGAGCTGTTATTGTAATGTCTGCTTTAATGGCAAAGCTGGGAGCCTATGCAATATGGAGATTTTTATTTACCCTTTTTAATGAGACCTCTCACTTCCTTGCACCATATTTTATCTCTTTGGGACTTTTTGGATTAATATATTTTGGAATATCCGCGATGAACCAAACACACCTAAAACGGATGTTTGCACTCTCCTCTGCCTCTCACCTGTCATTGATTGTAGTAGGACTCTTTATATATGATATTTATGGGCTTATTGGAGCATCATATCTGATTGTTGCTCACGCTATCTCCTCTGCAGCTCTATTCTTAATGGTGGGAATGCTTTATGAGAGGGTAGAGACGCACTCAATAAAAAAACTCGGCGGAATTGCTAAAGTTGCTCCAAGGTTCGCACTCTTTTTTGCATTTTTTGCATTAAGTATTGTTGGAGTTCCCTTAACAGCCGGTTTTGTTGCAGAATTATTAATTATTCTCGGTGCATTTCATTACAATATTTATATAGGTTTTGTAGCAGCTACAACAATCTTAATTGCTATGCTGTTTATGTTCAAGATGATTAGCCAAGTTTTATATGGAGATGTCAATGATATGACGGCTAGCTTTAAGGATCTTCGTACACATGAGCTTTTTGCGCTTATTCCACTTGCTCTATTAGTTGTTGTAATGGGAATTTTCCCGGACTATTTTATAAACAAGATTGAGCCGACTGCCAAGTCATATTTATCTGAAAAAGAGGTAGTTAATCATGACAAATGAGTCTGTTGCACTAGCAATACCTTCGTTATTATTATTTAGTGCGATTTTTATTTTACTATTTGGGTTTAGTTCGTATTACTCTAAACAGAGGGGGTATTATCTGACCCTTGTAACTCTTTTTGTAGCTTCTATTATTTCAAGCAGTGCCATATTTGAAGATTATTCAACAGAGGTGGTGCCTAAAATCTTTAACGGCATGTTGGTTTATGATAGTTTTAGTGCTGTTTTTATCTCCCTATTTCTATTTGGTGGTTTTTTAACATTGGCGATAGCAAAGTCATTTATAGATAAAACAAAGTTTTTTACATTTGAGTCATTCTCCATACTTCTTTTTTCACTTTTTGGAATGGTAATCTTAAGTATGGCAAATGAACTACTTAGCGCATTTATCTCTTTGGAGATTGCTTCGATTAGTGTTTATATTTTAGTTGGTTTAAACAGAGATTCCCTTAAAGCTTCTGAGGCATTTTTTAAATATTTGCTATTAGGCTCATTTTCATCATCGTTTTATTTACTTGGAATGATGCTGATTTTTGCACAGGCAAAAAGTACAAATTTGGATATTATCGCAGAGTATATACTGCACACCGAGCTGAACTCTCAACTCTTAATAGTTGCAGGAGGAATGCTTATGATGATTACTATAATGTTTAAAATAGCATCTCTTCCATTTGGGGCTTGGGTTATTGATGTTTATGAGGGAGCATCCCTTCCTATTACGGCATATATGGCCGGTGTATTTAAAATTGCAATTTTTGCTTTTGCTTTGAGACTCTTTTTATCGGATTATTCGGCATTTGAGATGATTTATGACCCTCTGATAATAACCGGAGCAGTGGTAACGATGATTGGCGGTTCTCTTTTAGCAGTCATTCAAAAGAGTGTCAAAAAAATGTTAGCAGCTTCATCTATTGTACATAGTGGCTATTTACTAATCGCTCTTGCTTCAACAGGGTCTGGAAACATAGGTGCTGCAAGTGCTATTATATTTTATCTCTTTGCCTACTTTATCAGTGCTTTGGGAGCATTTGGAGTCTTGAGTTATATTAGTAAGGGTGGAGATAAGCTTATTAACTATAGTGATTTAGACGGCTTGGGTAAGAAGAATCCGCTTATTGCAGCTTCACTGACAGTTTTTATGTTTTCATTAGCCGGATTTCCGTCTACAATAGGCTTTATAGGGAAGTTTTATATTTTTACTTCAGCCATTGAAGCGGGCTATACGGCACTAGCAATATTTGGAGCCATAACAGCGTTTATTTCAATATATTACTATTTTAAAGTGATTGTTCATCTATATTTTAAGAATAGTGTTAGTGAGAGATTAGACTACGGATATAAAGTCTCACTAGCATTTATTGCACTTACTGCATTAATAGTTTTATGGGGCGGAGTAGGAACATCACTTCTTATGGATATACCGGGAATTAATGCCTTGAATGAGTTAAGCAGACATGCAGTAGAATCACTTGCTTTATAGTACAAAGAGTTATCTTTAATTAGATTTGCTATAATCTTTTTATGAATTTATTATCTGCAAAACATTTATCACATACTTTTGATTATGAACTCTTCTCTGATTTATCGCTGGAGGTACAGGCAAAAGAGTCGATTGCTATTATTGGAATTAGCGGAAGTGGAAAATCGACACTACTTAATATTTTATCAACGCTTTTAACTCCTAATGAGGGGTCTGTTTCTCTATTTGGTGAAGATGTCTCAAGTATGAGTAAAAAAAGATTGGCTCGTATTAAAAGAGATGAACTTGGATTGGTTTTTCAATCTCACTATCTATTTAAAGGCTTTAGCGGCATGGAGAATCTTGAAGTGGCTGCTATTTTATCAAAAAAGAGTATAGATGAAGAGCTTTTAAAGAGATTAAATATTGACGAATCAATAGATCAAAAAGTAACGGAACTTTCTGGGGGACAACAACAGAGGGTATCAATTGCCAGAGTTTTAACAAAACAGCCTCGTATGCTGTTTGTTGATGAACCGACAGGTAATTTGGATAAATCTACAGCTAATGAAGTTATGAATATCTTGTTTGAGTATATTGATAGTCATGATGCGGGAATGCTGCTTGTTACCCATGATGAAGAGCTCGCCCATAAGTGTCATAAAGTTTATAAACTTAAAGATAGAGCCTTAGAGGAGGTAAAATGATTTTTTTGTTTGACTCTCTCTCATTTACATTATTTGAGATCTAATCATGTCTTGGACAGAAGTCTTTAGCGATACTTACATAGTTGGTTTTATTCTTCTGTTTTTTAGGTTCGGTGCACTTTTTATGGCGGTTCCGATATTCTCTCATAAAAGTATTCCTGCTCCGCTAAAGGCATCTATGGCATTTTTTTTCTCTATAGTTTTTTACTCCTCTATGCCGGCTTTGAATATACCGATTACTGTTCCAAGTATAGTATTGGCAATACTTAGTGAGTTGTTATTTGGCTTGGCAATAGGTGTAATATTACAAATAGCCTTTAATGCTATTACTTTTGCAGGCGGGCAGATATCATTTATGATGGGATTTTCAATGGCTAGTGCAATAGACCCGCAGTCTGGTGTCTCTATGCCTATAATTTCACAATTTTTATCTCTGATGGCACTTATGATTTTATTTACAATAGATATGGACCATTGGGTACTGCTTTTCATAGACAGCTCTTTGAAACATATACCGCTTGGTGGTTTTTTGATGAGTGAAGATCTCTTCAACTATATTATAAAGGCTAGTTCAAATATGTTTATGGTTGGTTTTATGATTGCATTTCCAATTATAGCTCTATCTTGGCTTGCGGATATTATATTTGGAATGCTTATGAAAACAATGCCGCAATTTAATCTTCTTGTTATTGGATTTCCAATAAAAATCATGGTCTCATTTGTTGTACTGATTGCGACTCTTAGCGCTACTATGTTGATTTTAAAAGGACAAATGCAAGAGGCTTTTAACTTTTTAGAGATGTTTTTTTAGTTTTTTTTGATACAATAATGTCAAAAGAGCCTTCAAAGGGAACCTGTAATGAAAATATTACTTATAAATAATAATCCAGTAGTTAATAAGCTAGTAACTTTAAGTGCACAAAAAACTTCAGATGAGTTAGATATAGTAGAGGGTGTCGAGGCGATTGAATCTAAGTATTATGATCTTTTAGTTGTTGATGATACTCTATACAGCGAAGATATAATGCTGGAGTTAAGCTCTAAAATAGAGTTTAAAACATCTTTATATATATGTTCAAGAGATGCAAAACCGGCGGATGGGTTTACGACAATACTTAAAAAACCATTTTTACCAACTGATTTAGTTGAACTATTTGCTTCAATGTCTAAAGATGCAGATATAGTTGAACTTGATGAATCCGATGCTGAGTTAGATACTATAGATGATGATATAGAGGGTCTGGATAATTTGGACGACGAGTTAGATAGTTTGGATGATTTGGATGATGATTTAGAGGGTCTGGACGACTTGGATGAAGTAGATTCAGAGAGTTTGGATGAATTCGAAGAAGGTGCAGAAGTTGACGAACTCGAAGATGTAGATTCAGAGAGTCTGGATGAGTCCGAAACAGATACAGAAGTTGATGAGCTCAGCAGTGAAGAAGCTGATGAAGAGAAGGTTGATAGTGTACTTGATAAAGATGAGGTTCAGGAGGTTCAAGATCTTTTAGATGAGACTGATGTCGATAGTGAATTAGAATTTGACAACCTTGATGAGCTTGATTCAGAGAGTTTGGATGAATCCGAAGAGGTTGCAGAAGTTGATGAGCTTGATGAGCTTGATGAAGTAGATTCAGAGAGTTTGGATGAACCTGAAGAGGTTGCAGAAGTTGACGAGCTTGATGAACTTGGAGAAGTAGATTCAGAGAGTTTGGATGAATCCGAAGAAGTTGACGAACTTGATGAACTTGATGAACTTGGAGAAGTAGATTCAGAGGGTCTGGATGAATCCGAAGAGGTTGCAGAAGTTGATGAGCTTGATGAACTTGAAGAAGTAGATTCAGAGGGTCTGGATGAATCCGAAGAGGTTGCAGAAGTTGACGAGCTTGACGAGCTTGATGAGCTTGGAGAAGTAGATTCAGAGGGTCTGGATGAATCCGAAGAGGTTGCAGAAGTTGATGAGCTTGATGAAGTAGATTCAGAGGGTCTGGATGAATCCGAAGAAGTTGCAGAAGTTGACGAGCTTGATGAAGTAGATTCAGAGGGTCTGGATGAATCCGAAGAGGTTGCAGAAGTTGATGAGCTTGATGAACTTGAAGAAGTAGATTCAGAGGGTCTGGATGAATCCGAAGAAGTTGCAGAAGTTGATTCAGAATTAGAAGTGGACACAGAGTTAGAGCTTGATGAGCTTGATGAAGAGTTAAATTTAGGTTCTCAAATAGAAAAAGCAGTAGCTGAGTTAAGTGATGAAGACTTACAAAGCGAAGTAGATGAAGATCTATTACTAAATATAGACTCTTTAACAAGCAAGGATTTAAAAATCGCTATTGGTGAGGAAATTAATGAAGAAGAGTTTGACGATGCTGATAAAAGTGATGAAGTAAAACAAGCTAATGAAGTCTCGGAAGTAGATGGACTCGAAGAAGGAAATTCAGATACCCTCAGTGAATCCACCGAGGGTGTAGAGTCTCTTAAAACATTGTTAGAAGCACTTACAGATAAAAATGTGGCAGCTTCATTAAAAGGTATGAAGATAAATATTAATATAACTTTAGGTGATAAATAGTGAATCATAAATCGGGAGCAGTCCTAGTTCTTTCTGGACCTAGTGGAGCAGGAAAGAGTTCTTTACTTAATGAGATAATAGATGATATTGGAGAGTGTTACTTCTCTATTTCGACTACTACACGCCCTATTAGAGATGGAGAGACAGACGGAGTGCACTATCACTTTGTGAGTGAAGAGGAGTTTAGAAAAGATATAGACGAAGAGTTCTTTTTGGAGTATGCCTTTGTTCATGGAAACTATTATGGTACATCAATAAAGCCTGTAAAAGAGGCTTTAAAAAATGGAAAACTAGTTTTGTTTGACATAGATGTTCAAGGTAATACCTTGGTAAATAATAGCCTTGGAGATATAACTACTTCTGTATTTATCTCACCCCCAACTCTCTCTGAATTAAAAAAAAGATTGGAATCTCGTTCAACAGACTCCAAAGAGGTTATAGACCGCCGCATTAAAATGGCAAAAAAAGAGATACAGAGAATCAGTGAGTATGATTATTTGATTGTAAATGACTCTTTAGACAAAGCCGCTGATGTATTGCGCACTATCGCAAAGGCAGCAAGAGCTAAAGTTCCGGATAAAGAGATAAATGAATTTGTACAAAAATGGGAAGATATAGAACAATAAGTGAATTATATAGTTATGATAAGAGAAGTTACAGCAAGTTTAGCTATAATTTCTGACTTAATTTTAAAAAAGGAATAAACATGGGCATGCCTGGTGGACAAGAATTATTAATAATATTAGCAATCGTGGTTTTATTGTTTGGTGCAAAAAAAATACCTGAATTAGCTAAGGGACTTGGTAAAGGAATTAAAAACTTTAAAGCTGAGATGAAAGATGAGGGAACAGAAACTGCATCAGCAGACGATGTAAAAAAAGTAGAAGCAAGCGAAGATACTACATCTGTAGAAGCTCCAGATACTACAAAACAAGCGTAAGCTTTGAAACAACGAGTATCGGCGCTTTTGCGCGAAAAGTTTGGTCGTGAAGTTGTTTTAGAGAAACCAAAAGATAGATCTTTTGGACATTTTTCTACCCCTATCGCTTTCTCGCTGGCAAAGGAACTCAGAGAGTCTCCTATGAAAATTGCCGAAGAGTTAGCCTCCTCATTTAAAGATCAAGAGATATTTACCAGTGTAGACCATGTAAAGGGTTACCTCAATTTTCGCCTTAGTGAAAATTTTTTGAGTGAGTATGCTCTCTGGGCGCTGGAAAATCCGAATGAATTTGCAAAACAGAACAAAGAGGGAAAAATACTCCTTGAGTTTGTTAGTGCAAACCCAACAGGTCCTCTTCATATAGGACATGCCAGAGGTGCTGTTTACGGGGATACTCTCTATAGATTAGCTAAACATCTTGGTTACGATATTACAGCTGAGTATTATGTCAATGATGCTGGAAACCAGATAGACTTATTAGGACTTTCAATAGCTCTTTACGCTCGTGAAAATATCCTTAAAGAGGTAGTTGAGTATCCTGAATCTTATTATCGTGGCGAATATTTGGAAGCTTTAGCAAATGGCGCTATAGAGAAGTTTGGTAAGGATATTTTCAGCGATGAATCTCGTTATAAAGAACTTGCACTCTGGGCAAAAGATGGTGTCATGGATATTATCACTAAAGATTTGGCTGATTTGAATATCTTTTTTGACACTTTTGTAAATGAGTCATCCCTCTATAAAGATTGGGATAGAGTTATGATGAAAATGGGTGAGGGCATCTATAAAAAAGAGGAGAAGTTATACATTGCTTCATCGCTCAAAGGTGATGATAACGACAGGGTTGTTGTTCGTGAAGATGGGCGTCCAACCTATTTGGCTGGAGATATAGTTTATCATAATCAAAAATTTGAGCGTGGGTATGACCACTACATCAATATTTGGGGTGCGGACCATCATGGTTATATACCAAGAGTAAATGCTGCAGTTGAGTATCTTGGTTATGAGAGCAATAGACTTGAAACACTTCTCTCTCAAATGGTTAGCCTGCTTAAAGATGGTGAGCCTTATAAGATGAGTAAGCGTGCGGGTAATGTTATTCTTATGAGTGATATCGTCGAGGAGATTGGTGCTGATGCTCTAAGATTTATCTTTGCTTCAAAGAAGAGTGATACTGCTTTAGAGTTTGACCTTTGTGAATTTAAAAAACAAGATAGCTCTAACCCTATATTTTATATTCAATATGCACATGCAAGAATAAAAACACTTCTCTCAAAAAGTGATTTAAGCCAAGAGGATATAATGGCTGCTTCACTAAAGAATTTAGATGAAAATGCAGATATTTTGATGTTTGATGCTCTTCTTCTGCCAGAAATAATAGATGATGCATTTAGTTCAAGACAGGTTCAAAAACTTTCTGATTATCTAAAAGCACTTGCAGCATCTCTTCATAAATTCTATTATGATTGTAGAATTATAGGAACTGATAATGAGGCAAAACTTCTAAAGCTTCTTATGTTGGTTGGTCTATCACTTAAGACAGGACTCTCGTTAATGGGAATTGAGGCAAAAGATTATATGACTAAAGAAGTAAATGAAGAGAGTTAATCTTTAGCTATACAACTAACCAAGTTAACATATAATGAAGAGAGTTAATCTTTAGCTATACAACTAACCAAGTTAACATATAATGAAGAGAGTTAATCTTTTAATGAAGAGAGTTAATCTCTCTGCGGAGCTAATTCCGGATAGAGTTTCAGAATCTGGTTTAACTCAGATTTTGGAATCTGTATGAGAATAGGTTTTTTACTCCTGTCTAGCCAATTTACTATTTTTGTAATATTTTGAAGACTCATAGAGGTGCAGCCCGCAGTTGGAGCATCTTCTGATTTTTGTACATGTAAAAATATACAAGAGCCTCTTTTTTTAATCTGATTCTTATTGTGTGCTACAACTACTCCTAACTCATACTGGTTGTCGTCTCTTTTCATATATTCAAAACTATTTGGTTTCTCTTTTTCTATATTTATAATCTGATTATAATAGTTTGAGTTTGAATCATCTACGCAAATCAACTCTTTTGTAGCATGCAGGTAAGGCATTTTAAGGTTTAAATCCTTTTTATAGCCAAATATAGACTCAAGAGAGAATATACCAACGGGTGCTTTTTTATCACCCTCATGCTTTATAGCTTGTGAACTCTCATGTGCAAGTTTTATATTTCCAATCCCCCACCCGAGCCCGTTCTTACCAATATTTACCTCAAACGGCTCAAAGACTTTTTTGCCATCTTCAAAGCTGCTCAATATGGCTTTTTGAGAGTTTAAACTATTACTAACAACTAAAATTATTTGCTCACCGGAATATAAAAATATTTGAATACTTATAAGAATTAAGAAAGCTTTTACCATAAAGTATGTTACTATTACTAAAATATGAAACAGATTAATATTATGGATATGGGAAAAGTTGTGAGCATCAATATAAGAAAAGCCGTTAGCGATGATTCGCTATTTCTAGCACAAATGATTTTGCAAAGCAGTAGGGCTGGAAAAAAATTTGGCATGTATGATTTAATTTTTGCTACTAGTGATGATAAAGATACTTTAAAAAATATAGAAAAACTTACAAAGACAACTGCAAAAAATAGTTGTCATTACAGTAATTTTTTAATTGCTGAAGTAGATGATAAAAAGGTTGGAACTCTATGCAGCTACGAGCCAAGGATTGTCACAAGAGAGGCGTTTTGTGATGCTCTTAAAGAGATTGGAGTTGATGGTGAAAATAGTGAGTATATGGAAGTTTTAGATGCTTGTGACTTTAAGCTTAATACCAGAACTCTGATTTTTGACTTTATGGAAGAGTTAGAGGGTTTCTCAGATGTTGGAATCTTAAAAGCATTAATGCAAAAAAGTCTTCTTACTGCCAGACTTAAAGGTTACAGAATAGCGCAAACAATAATCGAAATCGGTTCATTAGAGGTTCTTCTATATTATAAAAAACTTGGCTTCAAAGAGATACAAGAGAAAGAGTGCGAACTCTATAAAGAGAAGTTTGGCAGAGCGGGCTTAGTTCTGCTGGCATTTGAATTTTAATTGGTTTAATATCGAAATCTCCGCCCTTTCTCTTTTACCTTCTCTTATTGCCATCGTCTTAGCCCTATATTCTAGAAATGTTATTTTATCACTTTTTGGCGGGATAGTATTAGGTGTCCTTGTCTTAAATGATTTTACTCTAGCTTCATCAGTTGAATCTCTTCTATTACTATTTACATCTCTACTCTCTAAATCATGGATATTAAAAACCTTGGCTTTTGCTGTTTTGGTAGGAAGTATCATGGCTCTAATTGAGAAGTCTGGTGGTATTGAGAGCTTTGTAGATTTTATGCAGCATAGGGTTGCATTGGTTAAATCACCAAGGTCTGCATTAATGCTGAGTTATTTTGTCGGTGTTTTGATTTTTGTTGAGTCTTCCATTACAGCTCTTATTGCAGGTGCAGTTGGTAAACCACTCTGTAATAAATACAGGATTCCAAGTGCCAAGTTGGCTTTTGTATGTGACTCAACGTCTGCTCCTATCAGTTCTATTATTGTTTTAAATGGTTGGGGAGCACTTCTGCTTGGTTTGATATCTACGCAAATAACTTTAGGAGTTATACATGCGGATGCAATTAATCTATTAATAGAGTCGATTTTATATAACTTTTACGCAATGAGTGCTCTGTTGGTTACATTTATAGCGATATGGTTTAACATAGATATAGGTGCTATGAAGAGTGCAAAATACATGCCCACACAAGCAGAGTCAATCAAGGGGAATGGTGTTAGTATGTTCTATATGCTGGCACCAATTCTGTTAATGGTTGCTTTTGTATTCCTATTCTTATATATAACAGGTAACGGCAACATACTTAAAGGGAGTGGCTCTAGTTCCATTTTTTACACAATGCTTGCTACGCTTGTTTTTACACTTTTTTATTTTGTAGGAACAAAAAATATGACTCTATCACTTTGGAGTGAGACAGCTTTTCGAGGAGCTGTTAAACTTGTACCGATAGCATTAGTCCTCCTGTTTGCTTTTGGTATAGGTGAGATTACTACACAGCTAAAAACAGGAGAGTATCTGGCATCACTGGCAAGTGAGAGTTTGAGTATCTATCTTTTAGCAGGAGTTATATATTTACTCAGTTCACTTATAGCTTTTTCAACAGGAACAAGTTGGGGAACCTTTAGTATAATGATTCCCGTGGCAGTTCCAATGGCTGTATCAATGGATGCAGACGTAGCCCTATGTATTGGTGCTGTTATCTCAGGAGGTATCTTCGGTGATCACTGTTCACCAATCTCAGATACGACTATTATATCTTCATTGGCTAGTGATTGTGAGGTTATACAACATGTAAAGACTCAACTTCCGTATGCGCTGATTAGCGGAGTTGTGACTTTTATATTATATATAATTTTTAGTCTTTATGGCTGAAATGCTGTTTTAAGAACCTAAAGCAGAGTTGATTGAGTAACGCATATCTTCATCAAGGTTTTCCATACCTGTAAGCATCCATCGTAGATACCCTGCATCTTGTGCGGCTACTTCTTGAAGTGTTTTGCCCTTATATTTCCCAAATCTGAATGAGTTTACTAAAATAGGTGTATTTGTTAAATCAACCATCTTTTCTACCGGGTTTTCACCTGGAAACTGATTTGATATCTCCTCTTTTAACTTACTAAGAAGCAGTTTTAAAACTAAAACATCACCGATAGCATCATGGGCTTTTACCACTATGTCCAAAGCGTCAGCCTCTTTTTGCTCCTCTTTATAAAGATCCATCTTATAACGAAAATATTGAAGTCTGTGAGCATCTTCATCAGGAAAAAGATGTTTTGCAACCCTTAGTGTATCTATAACTTTCATTTGAGTTTTAAAACCCTCTTTTTCAAGCATTCCCAAATCAAAAGGAGCATTATGAATAATCATATAGTTATCATCACTGTTAAGTTCTGAGAGTCTTTTAAAGGACGAACTCTCTTGACATGAAGGCTTTCCTTCAATCATATCCGGAGTGATACCATGAACTTCCATTGCACCAAAACTAATTGGAACATCAGAGTTAAAGAACTCGTTATGAACTTCTATCTCCTTTGCACCTAAGACGATATAACCTAGCTGTATAACTCTGTCAGTATCACCGGTACCTGTTGTCTCTGTATCTAAAATAATATATTTTTTTGCCAAATCTTTTTCCTTATTCTTCTAAAAAGTAGTCTAACATATATTCACTTTGAGCATGTAGATATTTTTAGCTTGACTCTGATTTATTGTTTAATTTGTGCCTTCACTCTCAAAACAGGATAAACTTTAGCTCTACACTCTTAATTAAGGATATATAAATATTATGAATTATGCTAAACTTCCTAAAAACATTGAGGAGACCTGTTATATGTATAAATTTTTTTCTCTTTTAATGTTGATTTATGTCTCACTGTTTGCACTACAGATAAAACAGACTCCTATAGAGTTTGGCGAAAAAAGAGTAGAACTTACAAAAGAGTATATTCAATCTCACTATAATCTTGCTGTAGAAGATATAAAAATAGTTCCAAAGATAGTAGTTGTCCACCATACAGCTATAGATGATTACAGTGACTCCCTCTCCCGTTTTAAGTCTCAAACGCTCCCAACAGACAGACCTGATATTAAAAATGGAGGATCCCTAAATGTTTCTACTCATTTTATGATTGAGCGTGACGGGACTATTCACCAATTAATGCCGCTTAATTATATGGCAAGACATGTAATAGGGCTTAATTATAACTCTATAGGTATTGAAAATGTTGGCGGAGAGAACTCAAAAGACAACTTGACACAAGCGCAGTTAAAATCAAATATAGAGTTGATAAAAGAGTTGAAAAAAGAGTTTCCTACTATAAAATATGTGATAGGACACTATGAGTACAAGTGTTTTGAAGGCAGCGATTTATGGCTAGAGCTAGATGAGAGTTACAGGACTTTTAAGGATGATCCTTCCAAAAGATTTATGAAAGAGATACGAAAAAAAATCAGAGGTTTTAAAGAAGCTCCTTGCACCCAAGGGCATAAATGATTAGTTCTCCTCTCTTGTATCTCCTGAGTCTTGCTTTTATTGCAACTTTTTTTACTCTTTTAGAGCAAAAAATCTCTATTAAGATATTTAAGTTTATTCCTGCCGTTGTAATGATATATGCTTCTAGTATGATACTGGCATCTTTTGGAGTTTTTGAGCAGAATGAAGATATAAACGCCCTATATTCAAACACAAAAAAGAACTTGCTTCCTGCTATGCTTTTTTTAATGCTGCTGCAGGTCGATTTTAAGCATTTTTTCAAGCTTGGTAGATCACTGCTGATATCTTATGTTTTAGCAGTCGTCTCCTTAGCTCTCGGATTTATTATAGTTGCTTTGGTATTTAACTTCAATCAAGATATCTCCTCTGCCTTTGGAGCACTTGCCGGGAGTTGGATGGGTGGTACTGCTAATATGGTGGCAGTTGGTTCTGCTTTGGGGGTTTCTGATGAAGCTTTTGGATATGCGCTTATTGTTGACAGTCTAAACTACAGTCTCTGGGTTATGTTTTTGCTGTTTTTAGTGCCATTTGCAACTTACTTTAACAAGTTTACAGATTCACATGAAAGAGTGGCAGAACTTGATGATATTGGCTGTGCCTGCAATATGGGAGCAAAGAGATATTGGCTCTTGATACTCCTATCTATCGTAGTTGCATTTGCCGTAAATAGTATAGCTTTTTGGGAGATACAGATACTTAACTATACAACAACGACAGTTATCCTTGCTACAATCTTGGGTGTTTTAGGCTCCTTCACAAAATTAAAAACACTCAATGGCTCCAGTGAAGTAGCAACAACAATGTTATATATATTGATTGCACTTATCGGTTCAAAGGCGGTTTTTACCGGTTTTGGTGACGTTGGCACTTATATATTGGCAGGTTTTCTTATTTTAGTTATTCATGCAGTTATTATGCTCATTGGAGCGAAGATATTTAGCTTAGACCTCTTCTCAATTGCCATTTCATCTCTGGCAAATATCGGCGGGGTCGCCTCTGCTCCCATTTTAGCAGCAACTTATAATAAGAGACTTGTAAGCGTAGGAGTTTTAATGGCAATAATGGGCTATATTATAGGAACTTTTGGCGGTTTGGCTGTTGGAACCATATTGATGGAGTTAGCCAAATGAAAATACTCAATATAACAACTGAAGTAAAATATATACCTCTTAGAACACCATTTAAAACAGCTTTGCGAGAGACCTCACATGTAGAGTTTGTAAGGGTACATGTTGAGAGCGAAAATGGTTTAGTTGGAATTGGGGAAGCTCCTGCAACTAAGGCTATTACAGGTGAAGATATTGATACGATTTTAAGCTCAATAAATAGCATTAAATATCTTTTTATCGGCTTAGTGCATCAAGAACCAATATCGACTCTGCACTCTATGTCTGAAATAGGTTCGAGTGCAAAAGCAGCACTTGATATGGCATTTGTCCATCTACTTGCACAAGAGAAAAATGAGGCTATTTATGAGTATTTCGGTGCAAAGGAGTTAACTCCCTTAAAAACAGATGTGACTATAAGTTTAAATAATTTGGATGTTATGTTAAGAGATGCAATAGGAGCTTTTAAAGATGGTATGTCAATATTAAAAGTAAAGCTTGGCAGTGATATACAACATGCAGTGGAGGTAGTAGAAAATATTTCTAAAGAGCTTCCGGATGCACAAATAATAGTGGACGCTAATCAGGCTTGGAGTTTAGAAGATTCGTTGAGTTTTATAGAGTCTATTGGTGATATAAAGATAGCACTTATAGAACAGCCTGTAGTAGCTTCTGATATAAAAAGCTTGAAAATTATTAGCGATTTTTCTCACATTCCAATACTCGCAGATGAAACAGTTTTTACACTCAAAGATGCCAAAAAAGTGTTCGAGACAAAGAGTGCTCATATGATAAATATAAAACTTATGAAGTGCGGTGGAGTAACAAAAGCTATAGAGATTTTGGAGTATGCAAGAGAGAAAAAGATTGATTGTATGCTTGGCTCTATGCTTGAGGGACCACACTCTATAAATAGTGCCTTGCATCTAGCAATGGCCTATAGAGATGTTATAAAGTATGTCGACTTAGATAGTCCTTTACTCTATAAAACTAGATCAGATGAGCTGGAGTTTGATTACAGAGGCTGTCTCATTATTTATAGAAACTAGAATCACTATCTAAACATCATAACCATATCGTTAAGTAGTTTAGAATCTACATGAGCTTTCATTTTGACCTTCATTAGTTTTAGGGCTTCAAAGGTACTCATAGCCTCCTTGTAGCTTCTTTTACTCGTTAATGCGTCGAATATATCACAAATGCCTATTATCCTTGCATATAGTGGTATCCCCAAGCCGGAAAAACCATCCGGGTATCCGCTTCCATCTATTTTTTCATGATGGTGTTTAATTCCTGCTAATACCCTATTGTTGTCTATTCCAATTTTTAATCCTATTGAGTATCCCAATACTGGGTGAGCCATCATCTTTTTAAACTCTTTGTCAGTCAGTTTTCCATTTTTGTTTATTATCTCTTTCGCTATTTTACTCTTGCCTAGATCATGCAAAAGTGCAGACTCTCCAAGCTCAAGAAGTGATGATTCATCTAGTTTTAAATAGGAACCTAAACTCAAAGAGTAGATGGCTACATTGAGTGAATGAGTGTGAGTGTAGTAGTCATGGGTAGCGATATTCATTAGTGATTTTAGAGTAAAGTCGTCATCTAAGATATTGTCAACTAAATCATTGACAAGATTTTTTGAATTTTCATAATTTCCCAACTTCTCTGGATTGGCAAAAAGCTCATCTAAGGCCTTAGTCGCATTAGAGTATAATATTTCTGAATCTTTTTCAAAAGCCATAGGCACTGTTTTTATGGCTTTTTGACTCTCTACTGTCTTTTCTAAATATATTTTATAGTTTTCATACTCTGTATCTTTTATATAAAGAGCTATGTTTCCATCTAATAACTCAATATCTCCACTTGTTACTATTGAGTTTTTATCTTTAAAGAGTTTTATCTCTCTATTAGAGTTTGAGGGAAGATAGATGTTAAAGTCGAATATCATACCTTTTGTAACAATATCTCTGTCTATTATTAAATATCTATTTTCAGTCATGTAATACTTTATTTTTTATATGATGCTATAAAGTATTATACTATATTATTCTATTAATTATGTGTTAAAATTTAATTATGTTGTTAGATGTTTAAGAAGCCTTAGCTAAAAGGTAAAACTTCTTTTTTTGAAGATATGAAACTTTGTAGCTGATTTGTTTTTTTGCAGACCGAGTTTTTTAAGAGCTTTTGGGTTTACTAAAAACCAGCCTAAAACAACGTCAACTCTGTCTCCTTTTAAGAGTTTAAACTCTCTTTTAATAGCTCTTTTCTCATTAGCTTTAAGCATAGTGTCTTTTATAGTTGTATCAGCTATCCAAGGCATAGCAGGCTTAGCGTCTTTACCTATTACTCTTACAAAAACCTCTTTTTCTAATCTCTTGGTTTTATCTCCCCGTTTAACACTGATTTTTAAAACAGCTACACGCAGAGGGTGTAGTAGAAGAGAGTGAGAACTCCTATTGTCAATGTTAATTATAAAATTGTCTATGTTTCTAACAATAGAGATATCTACGTATTGTCTAAGCATATCAGAGTGGAAATGACTTCCGGCAAAGCCGTGAAAAGAGTGGGTTTTGGTCTCATATAGAGCTGAAACACTTCCATTTACCTTTGGCATATGGCAACTTACGCAGTTTGCTCCACCCATCTCATTGTTTATATTTGTAGAGCAGACATTTAAACCATTTTTATTCATTTTATGAGAGTGGCATCCTACACAGACATTGCCATTTTCCATATGCTCATTGTCACTAGTTGCAATTGCGTGATATGGTGATTTATGTGTACTCTTTAGAGTTCCATAGTAACTCTTTGGGGCTTTACTTATTATATTCGTATTACTATGTTTATGCATTTGTATACTTTTAATACGATGACAATATGCACAGCTTATGGACTCTTGATGAGTTCTGTTTTTTGAACTAGGCAGTGCCTTTTTACCTTTTTTTAACATTTTATCTAGATTGTTAGCAGCCGGAGTATGACACTTACCACACTGGTACCTGCTGTTTTTTCTATTTGCTGGATGCTTTTTCCAAACAGCATTATGAATAGCATCCTTGCTTGGTGTTGCATTTGCATGCATAGAGCTATAAAACTCATCATATATTTGAGAGTGACACTCTTGACACTCTTTGCTTGGGGCAAACTTATGTACTTTATCATTGGCAAAGATAGAGAGGGTTAAAAGTAATATTACAGAGAGTTTAATCATTATAAATCATTAACCGCTTTGTTATTATAATATTCGGCCTCTTCTAGAAGCATTTGATCAAGTAGTTCAAAGAGTTTGTCAGAAGCACTCTCCATATCAGTAAAGTTTTCCTTGATTTCATCTTTGTGATTGAGTGAGTCAGCACCTTCTAAGAGTTTAAATGTGTTGATAACACAAGAGTGAACAGCTTCGTGAGGAACTTTAAGCTCTTGATAGCTTTTTGAGTGTTTAAATTGTGATTTACCCTCTGTCTCATACCATTTACCGAGCCTGCATGAGTGGTGGTCAGAAAAATCTTTATGTTTATCATCGCCTACATGAGATAAAGCATCTGCTTTAAAGAGTATATGGTCAATCTTGGCGAGTACAACGAAGTTTTTGTTTTTCATATATCTGCTAGAGTTTAGTACCGCTTCTGATGTTACATTGAACTTTTCAAGAGAGTTGTAAAGTGTCTCTACACTATCTGTAGACTCTTGAGCTATTCTATTGAGGGCTTGAGAGTTCTCCAGCATACCGCTTGACTCTTGTTGAAGTGTCGAGATTGATATTGATATCTCACTAGTGGCTTTAGCAGTTCTCTCAGCCAGCTTCCTGACTTCATCAGCCACAACAGCAAATCCGCGACCATGTTCACCTGCTCGTGCTGCTTCGATGGCGGCATTTAGGGCAAGAAGGTTGGTTTGGTCTGCTATATCTTTTATAAGGTCTACAACAGATGTAATCTCATTTGTTCGTGAAGATACAGATTCAACTGTCTCATCATTGTGCACTATTATTTGAGATAGTTGTTCAAAGTTTTTATTCATGGCTTCAACAACATCATTATTGGTACGTGATAGTTCTGCTGTTTGGGCTGCATCTGTTTCAAGTTCTGTCAAGGTGTCATTCGTTTCACTAATCTGAGTCTGTATTATCTCAAAGTTAGCTGCGAAGCCTTTACCTGTTTTAGATAGATCAGATAAAAATAGTTCTTTCTCCTGAGATATAAACTCTTTTTGCATAGCATCAATACTTCGGTTGATTAATTCGCCTGTTTTAACAAATAAGCTGTTTAAGCCCGTTGTATTTATTCTTCTAAAGTATTTGTTCTTACTAGCGTAGCTTATTGATGTATTAACCTCTCTAATCAGACTCTCTATTTGGTCAAAGAGATCATTCAGGTTCCATGAAAGATCAGCAAGCTCTCCACCGGAGACAATAGACTTTTGACGATTCTCAAAGTTACCGTTTCTTGCATCTTTTATAATACTTGATGATTTATCTATACTCTCTTTGGTCATCTGAATTTGCCTATAGGCATATAGGGCTATAAAGATATTTAAGAGGTTGATTGTAAGAGTGAGTATGTGAAACTCAAAAAATATAATAGAGACCAGTAGTCCAATAACGACTACGGTAATATGCGCATAGTTTGCATAGTGTAGTTTAGATAGAGAGGATAAATTCATCATATTCTACTCCTTTTTCTTTTAGTAAATTATTCAATATATTTTCACTGGCATCTATCCCTGAACTTTTTTCTGCTTTTAGCAGTTCCTCATATAGCGGTATTATAATCTCAAGCGCTTCTTTAGTAGGTTTGCGTCTAGCAGAGTGATAACCGACAACTTTTGCATCTGTATATGATGGAGTTACATTTGCCATAACCCAATAGTATGAGCCGTCAGCGCATAAGTTCTTAACATATGCATGTATCTCTTGCTTATTTTGTAGATAAGTCCATAAATATTTAAATATTATTTTTGGCATATCAGGATGTCGTACAATACTGTGCGGCTCCCCAAGGAGTTCATCTTCGCTCATTCCAACTATTTTCATAAAGGCTTGGTTTGCATAAGTGATTTTACCTTTTAAGTCTGTTTTTGTGACTAGAAGTTCATTTTTAGAAAATGTTTTTTCAATATTTTTTGGTGTTATATTCATCTATTATCCTAAGCTAATAATTTTAATTCTACTGTTTTTTTGCTTTATTGGCAATATATTTAAGCCAATAGTAGCCAAATAAGCCAGAAAATAGCGATGCAGCTAAAACACCTACTTTTGCTTGAAAAATCAGAGTCTCATTACCTGCAAAGGCTAGATCTGCTACAAATATGGACATAGTAAAACCAATTCCACCTAGAAATGAGACACCAAAAACCTGACTCATACTGCTTCCATCCGGTAGTCTTGCAATACCAGATTTTACTGCTAACCAAGCAATACCAGCAATCCCGGCTACCTTGCCAAAGAGAAGACCTGCAATAATACCAAGTGAGACAGGTTGTACTACAGTAGAACCGATAGAGGAGAAATCAACAGAGATACCGGCATTTGCAAGTGCAAAAAGAGGAATAACTATTAAACTCACTGGAAGGTGCAGATCGTGTTCAAGTCTTGCAGCAGGGGAACCGACGGAATCAATTTTATCTTTTACATTTTGTAGTATTGCCTTTTGTCTCTCATGCATCATGTGGTCTGTTGTGACAGGATAGTTGTCATACTCATCCAGCAGGTTTTTAGTATGTGCCGTAAAGTCTACCGGGGTATATTTTGGTTTAGAGGGTATTGCCATTGCAGCGATGACGCCGGCAATAGTAGCATGAATACCGGACTCAAGCATAAAAAGCCACATGATACTGCCAACTACAAAGTATGGCAAAACAGCATGAATCCCAAAGCGGTTAAAGGATACAAGAACTAAAAAAGAGACAAATGCTAAAAGAAGAGGAGTTATAAATATCTGATCTGTATAAAACAGAGCAATGACTACGACTGCTCCAATATCATCAACAATAGCAAGTGCAACAAGAAAGGTTACAAGGGCGGGGGATACTCTGTTACCCAAGAGAACAAGAGCGCTAATGGCAAAAGCGATATCAGTTGCCATTGGGATACCCCAGCCATCAACTCCTTCCCCGTAATAGTTCAAACTTAGGTATATAAGTGCCGGCAGAAGCATACCGCCGATGGCTGAGAGTATCGGCAGCATCGCAACCTTTATATTAGATAACTCACCCACTAGAATCTCTCTTTTTATCTCAAGTCCAATAATAAAGAAGAAAATAGCCATAAGCCCGTCATTAATCCAGTGATGGATGGTTTTAGATATACCCCATGAAGCTATAAAAATATCTATCTTTGTATGAAAGAAGTGTAGATACACCTCTCCGAAAGGAGAGTTTGCAAGTATAAGAGCGACTAGTGTCATAAGCATCAAAATTAAACCGGTTGTTGTCTGAGCATGAATAAAGTGCTCAAAAGGAGTAGCTATTCTTTCAAATGCTTTCTCCCATGGTGCATACATTTTCATAAAGATTCCTTTAGCAAAGATTGTATTATAACAGATAAGCCAAGAATTTTAAAAATGGATGTTATAATCCGCTTATGAATTTAAAAGAGCTAGAAAACAGAACAATCTTGATGCTTGGCAAAAATCGTGCTTTTAGCAGCGATGAGTTTGAGTCACAGATGAAGTTTCATAAAATATCGGTAAATAGAGAGTATGGTGATGATGTAGTGGTAGTGGTTGAGGGCAGGATGATGAGCCCTGCTGAGCAAAATGAAAGTGAGACACTTTATACGCAAAAGAGTAAACAATTAGAGTTTGTATCTATAGATGTTTTTGAAAAAGAGCTGGCAAAATATATAGATGAAGATACTCTTTTGATGAGTCTCAAGCTTAGCCATGATAAAGTGAGATTGAAAAGTTTTATTCAAAACTCTACAATAAGTGATGAGCTCTTTTTTAAACTTTTGAAGATGTACTCCTGGAGCGGAGAAGATTTTTTTGAGAACGATGACAATCGTGATGTAAGTGCTGCTCTGATTTTACGGTTTTATAAAAATATTGAGAGAAATCACAATGTCCAGTATGCAACCACCGGTTTTATGCATTTAGTAGCACAGACTAAAACTACACAGCTTTTAAAAGTTATATCACTGTTAGAGCCTATAAAGTTCCATCCTGAGATAGAGTGTGCAATTGCAATGAGTCTATATTGTGATGAGGAGATGCAGGAGCATTTCTTTAAAAAAGCAAAAAATCCTAAAATATTAGAAGCCCTATCTTTAAATGAAAACTTGAAATCCACACTTGTAAAAGAGTTTCTAAAAGATGAAAAACTGGGAAGAAACGTAGCAAAAAGCATAAAACTTACAGATGAACTTTTTGAGCTTTGCAAGGAGCAAAAGATAGGATTAGCACTGAATGAAACTCTTACTCTACAGATGCAAGAAGAGCTGCTTGAGTTTGGGGATGATGAGATCTCTTATGCTTTAGCTCATAATGATAAGCTGAATCAAAATATTTTAAACTCACTGCTTCAAAGTACAAATAAAAATATCATATCGTGCATATATGCAAACAAGGCAACTCCTGTAGAGCTACTTGAGAATGCGTATAAAAACAGTGAATATTATGAAGAGTTGGCAAAGAATGAAAATACGCCCATAGAGATTTTGTACCAATTGCAACTTGATAGCAGATATGAGAGATTTGTAAAAACCAATGCCGGGTTCGGCAAACATATTCAACAAGAGAGTATAGGATGGGAAGTATGAAAGCAACAAGTTTAATAAGTACGATTACCTCCTTGGTGGAGGAGAGAGTCCCAACATTTTTGTGGGGTGCGCCTGGAATAGGAAAGTCATCTATTGTTAAGCAGATTGCTGATGAAAAAAATGTCGATTTTATTGACCTTAGACTGGCACTTATGGATCCTACAGACCTAAAGGGAATTCCTTTTTATGATAAGGAGTCTCACACTGCACTCTGGGCACCTCCGGCTTTTTTGCCACGTGCCGGCAGCGGAATTCTGTTTTTAGATGAGTTGAATTCAGCACCCCCATCTGTTCAAGCCTCGGCATATCAGCTTATTTTAGATAGAAAAGTAGGTGAGTATGAACTACCTGAGGGCTGGGCAATTGTGGCTGCGGGAAATCGTGAGGGTGATAGAGGTGTAACCTACAGAATGCCGAGTCCTTTGGCGAATAGATTTGTTCATCTTGAGATGGATGTAAATGTAGACGACTGGAGATTGTGGGCTTACAAAAAAGGGCTTGATGAGAGAGTTATCTCCTACATCTCATACAGGAGTGAACACCTCTTTACCTTCGATTCTAAGAGCGATGTCAAAAGTTTTGCAACTCCGAGAAGTTGGGAGTATGTGAATAAAATAGTAAAAAGCACAATATCAGAGGAGCTGCTTCTAGATACTCTAAGCGGAGCAGTTGGAAAAGATGTTGCGGTCTCATTCTTATCATTTGCAAAAGTGATGAACAAGCTGCCTGACATACAAAATATATTGACATCATCAAGCGGTGAGTATAGTGATGAGGTGGATGTACTTTACGCCTTAAGTACAGGTCTTGTTAGTGCCTACCTTAAAGATAGCAGTGAGAAGAGTCTGGATAATTTGCTTAAGTACACTTTAGAGCTAAAGAGTGAGTTCGCCGTGATGATAGTGCAGGATTTGCAAAGAAACTCCGTAGATATGCAGCACTCAAAAGTGTTCAAAGAGTGGGTTAAAAAGTTTTCTTATCTTTTAGCATGATGGAAGTTTACCTAAGCAATTTTACTTTTTAAGACTAAATCAATTTGTCTAATATATTCTTAATACTAATATTTATTTTTGAAAACGCAAACCATTTTTTACCTAAGTCTTTCAGACTAGCTCCGATATGGTAAATGTCTTTATTGTCTATTATTAAAAATCTGTCATGAGAGTTTTTAAAAGTTTGTAATTTAACATTGTCATACTGCGCAGAGTACTTATCAAAATCGAGTTTTAACTGCTTGGAAATAACATTTGTATATATGGTTATTTGAATACTTGGAACTTTTGAAAATAGTGTTAAGACGGTGTCATCTATATAGTTGTCTATAAGGAGTATCTCTTTTTTTGCTTCTCTTATAAGATTTGATATAAAGCTATAAGCATCATATATTTGACCATCGTAAAATATACCTTGTGTGGCATCTGATTTTTTATCTTCTATGGCGTTAAATAGCTTTTCAAATTTATTATTTGATTCTTTTTCATATTGCCACTGCTGTTTTTTAATATCGTCTATCTCTTCAAATAGGTTTTTGTTTAGATGTATGAATCTTCTTATATTAGCGAATGTTCTTATGATAGATATGGTTACATCAGAAGCAACCTTGCTTTTTAGTATGGTTGCAAGCATATAAATGCCTTGCTCTGTAAAGACTTTAGGTGCATACTTTCTATTATTTAAGCTTACTTTAAAGGTCGAAAATTTCGACCTTAAATATTCATCTTCCTTTTTTGTCAGTTCAAAATAAAAATCTTTAGGAAATTTTTCAAGATTATTTTTAACTGCTTCGTTTATCCTTTTTGTTTCAACACCATAAAGTTTTGCTAAGTCGTTATCTAGCATAAACTGTATATTTTGAATTGTATATATCTTTGTTTCTATATCGTTATTTGTGATTAAGTCCATAAAAAACTCCTATTGTAAAAGAGAATTTTATTTAAAAAAATTTATTTATATTAAAAATATGACACTTTGCAATATTTATAACTCATCTGTTTGTTTTAAACTTCTCCTGCAACTCCAAAGCTTTTTCATAGCTCTCTTTTTGAGCTGTCAACGGCGGAGTTAAAATAGGCAGTATGGAAGCTGCTTAAAAAGTACTTTTTACAACCCAAAGCTCAAAATATCAGATGAGTTGAAGAAAAAATACAAAAATGTAAAACTTATAAGAAATGAAAAAGCATTTGAGATATTTAGTTTTGACAGATTAAGAGACGGTGCAAGATTTGAGCCTGACTTTGTACTTCTTCTAAAAGATAAAAGCGACTGCTATCATCAGGTTTTTTGTGAGCCAAAAGGGGATTGGGCAAAAGATGAAAAAGAGGGGTTTGAAAACTCTCCAGAGAGATGGAAAAATGAGTTTTTAGCAGATATAACCAAATGCACAAATGAAAACAGACTCAAACTTCAAGATGTAAATGAAGAGGGTTTAAAGCTTTATGAAAACAGTTGTTACAAACTCTATGGTTTGCCTTTTTATAATTATGCCTGCGAGAGTGAGTTTAAAGAAAAATTTAGCGAGTTGGTATTGTAATTAAGTAACTTTTATTATTGTAAAAATATCTTACTTTGATATAATAGTCTTAAAAAACGGGTGTCTTTACATGTCAAATATAGAGCAAAAAATATCACAAGCAAAAGCAAAACTACTTGTTGATTATCCGTATTTCGGAACTTTGGCTTCAAAACTGGAACTTGTTGTAAACGATGATATAGAGGCTTTTAAAAGTAACGGCGTCAAACTGGAGTACAACAGTGATTTCTTAGAAGGTTTAGAACTCTCTGAGATGGAGTTTCTGTTTGCAAACGGTGCCATGCACAGCTCATTGGCGCATGAGCAGAGAAAAAACAACAGAAGCGGCTGGCTTTGGCAGATGGCTACTGATTATGCAATTAATGACATGTTGGTTGAAAATGGCTTGCAGAGACCGGATGGGGCACTTTATCGAAAACGTTTTAAGGGTCTTTATGCTGAAGAGATCTATGCCGAGCTAAAGGAAATGAATTTAGACAGCTTGACTGAATCTAGTGAAGTTTCCGAACTTAATGGACTCGAAGAGTCCAGCTCAAACGAAGAATCCTCCAGCCAAACAAAAGAGACAGACGAAGTCCAACAAGAAGTAAATTCAAACACTTCTAATGAATCTAGTCAAGGTTCAGAAGTTAGTGAACGAGAAGAAGTAAATTCAGAGAGCTCAAGTGAATCAACTCAAAGTTCAGAACTTAATGGACTCGAAAAGTCCAGCTTAGAGCCAAAATCAAGCCAAGAACTTTCAGAAGAGATTTTAAAAGAGCAGCTTCTAGCCGAAGAGGCGATATCTCTGCTTGAATTAGAGTTTAAAAAAGGTGAAGCTCCTCAGACAGTAGAGAGATTTTTTACTATTTCTGGTGCAGGCAAAATCGACTGGAGAGATGAGCTGAGAGTAGCTCTTGATAGGTTTCACAAGGATGATTACACACTTATGCCTCCAAACAAAAAGTTCTTACATGTCGGTATCTATCTGCCTTCATGTATAAGCCAAAGGTTTAAGTTAGTTGTTGCAGTAGATAGCTCAGGCTCAGTCGATGAAAATCTGTTAAATGAGTTTCTTAGAGAGCTAAACTTTCTTATGAACACCATTGCCAATTATCAGATAGATATCTTGGTCTGTGATGAGAGAATTCACTCACATAAAACTTTTTACAGCGGTGATATTTTAGAGGCAGAGGTTAAAGGCGGAGGAGCAACAGATTTTAGACCTGTTTTTGAGTTTATAGAGAGTGAGCTTCAAGATACAAAACTGCTTCTGTATTTTAGCGACTTAGATGGAGTATTTCCGAATGAGAATCCCTCTTATCATGTAAAATGGATAGCTCCAAAAGAGAAAGAAGTTCCGTTTGGTGAGATTATCCTCTTATAAATGAGGTTTTAAACACAGGTTTTCACCTTACTTTTCTGCATAAAATAAACCAAAGCATATAGTGCAAAACCTACTACGTACGAAATATATTCTGACTCTAAAGAGAACCAAAGAGCTGTTAAGTTGGGAATAAGCATAAATGGTACAACAGCTAATAAAATGAGCCTTTCTATCCCACTTGTTTTGCTCACTACCCAACCCTGTATAGCAGAAGAGAATGCGAACATTCCTAGAACAGCCGTTAAAAATATTAGAGCTATTTCACCGGGGTTTGTTATCCATTGCCATTTTGATGGATCACTGGGATCTAATGCATCTACCCCTGAGATAAGCAACAGCTTATTGTTAAAAAAGAAGGCAAAGGGGAGTATTGCTGTCCTAATATCATACGCGAACCCTTGTAAACCTGTTTTAATCGGGTTACTTTTTGCAATTCCGGCTGCAGCATAGGCTGCCATCCCGACCGGCGGTGTATCATCGGCGAGGATTCCAAAGTAAAATACAAATAGATGAGCAGCGATAGCCGGTATGAAATAGTCTAGGTTGCCGGACAAGGAGATGATTATAGGAGCCGTTAGCGAAGCCATAACAATATAGTTTGCCGTCGTAGGAAGTCCCATTCCAAGAATTAATGATACTATGGCTGTAAAAAACAGAACAGCTACAATATAGCCACCTGATAGCTCTTCAATAACCTCTGCTAAAATAAGACCTATTCCAGTAAGTGTGACAGAACCGACAACAATACCTGCAACAGCAGTTGCGATTGCAATAGGAACCATATTTTTAGCACCATTTACCATGCCATGAGCAATATCGCTAAAGCCACTCATAAAAACAACTAAGTCGAGTTTTTTGCCCTCTAAAAAAGCGTAAACAGGTCTTTGAACAATCATAATAAGCATCATAAACATTATGGCGTTAAAAGCAGCCATCTGCGGCGATTGTCTTAAAATAATAAGCGTATACATCAAGAAAAAGATAGGGATAATATAGTGTAGTCCGCTTTTGAAAATATCAAAGACTCGCATTAGCTTTGATGGGTCTTCACCTTTTAAGCCTAACTTTTTAGCCTCTAAGTGTACAATGTAAAAAAGAGCAAAATAACTTACAAATGCAGGAATTGCGGCTGCTAAAATAACATCTGTATAGGCAAGACCTAAAAATTCTGCAATGATAAATGCAGCAGCTCCCATGATTGGAGGCATTAACTGCCCATTGGTTGATGCAGCAACTTCAACTGCCGCAGCCTTATGCGGTGGAAATCCCAATCTTTTCATCAAAGGGATGGTAAATGTACCGGTTGTAACAGTATTGGCAATAGAACTTCCAGAGATAACACCCATCATACCGGAGGCTGCTACAGAAGCTTTTGCCGGTCCGCCATCATATTTTCCAAGAAGCGCATAAGCAAGATCAATAAAATACTTGCCTGCTCCTGCCCTCTCCAGCAGAGCCCCAAAAAGTACAAATAAAAACACATAACTTGCACTAACACCCAATGGTACACCAAATATACCCTCTGTTGTCAGGTACATGTGGCCAACTGTTTTATAGACACTTGCACCCTTATGTGCAATCAGCTCAGGCATATACTGCCCTAGATAATCATAGAGTAAAAAAACTACTGCAACTATCGGCAGAGCCATGCCAAGAGTACGTCTTGCTGCTTTTAAAAGCAAAAAAATGGAGATAATCCCCATAGTGATATCCAGTGGTGACCATGCACCGCTGCGTGCATTAAGCGCATCATAATTAAGATAGATATATAAAGCACCTAAAACAGCGAGCGGTCCGATGACAAAGTTGTACCAGGGAATAGTAGTCATAGTCCTTTTGTTTCTGTACATTGGATACATAGCAAAGGACAATGACAAGGCAAATGCAAGATGAAAGGATCTTATAAAGACACTATTTGTAGGTACAACTACGACGTAGATTTGATATGCCGACCAGATAAATGCTATTATAGCAATTAGCCAATATTGCCATGAACCTTCTGGCAGAGTTCTCTGTCCCTCAAGTTTTTCAACAAGTTTCTCTTCAGTCTCAATAGCTCTATTTTGATTCACGATGAAGCCTTATAAAATAATACACTTAGTTTAAAAGCCCGGCTTCTCTAAATGCTCTAACAGCACCAGTGTGTTGAGGAACCCCTAAGCCATCTAAAAGAGACTTTTTTGTAATTGTTCTATAGGCCGGATGAAGTTTTTTAAACTCTGCAAAGTTATCTAAAATTGTTTTTGTAAGGGTATAAACAATCTTATCACTTATCGTGTTTTTTGTTACTAGAACTGCTTTTACACCAATACTTGGTGTATCATGCTTAACACCCTTATAAAAAGTACCTGAAATAATGCCCCTTGCATAGTAGGAGTATTTAGCAGTTAAATCATCTATAGGTTTACCGTCAATTGGGATTAAGTCTATCTCTACAGAGTTTGAAGCATCTTTAATATTTGCTGTAGGGTGTCCAAAAACACCAAAGTAACCATCTATCTTATTGTCTTTTAACATAGTCGGACCCTCCGAGGATTTAAGCTCGTTCGCCAATGCCAAATCAGAGTGCTTGATGCCAAATGTCTTAAGTACAATATCCGTTGTCATTCTTGTACCTGAACCTGGGATGTCTATATTTAGTTTTTTACCCTTTACATCAGCAAGCGTTTTAATACCTGACTTTTTAGTAACAACAAAAGCCAAAAGTTCAGGATAAATTGCCAAGACAGACCTTAGACCATTGATTGCCTTGCCTTTAAATTTCCCTTCACCTCTATAGGCTTGATAAGCCGTATCACTTTGTGAGATACCAAAATCAAGCTCATCAACATTAATCATATTAACATTATAAACAGAGCCTCCTGTTGCTTCCACCGAACATCTGATACCGGTTTTTTTATTTTTGTTCATCATACGACAAATTGCACCGCCTGTAGGGTAGTATGTTCCTGTAACGCCGCCTGTACCGATTGTTGTGTATTGTGTTGCTAATGCAGGAATACTTAATGATATTAGTAGAAGTAAGCTAAAGAGTGCACTGTTTTGTTTTTTTATGGGATATCTCAAAATATAAGCTTTCCAATTCCTTCCTGTTTTGCATTATAGAGCATCATGTCTGCTTCTTCTAATATCTCATCAAATGTATCATAGCTGTTCATCGATGCTCCTATAGATATTGTATATTTTATTACTTCATTATCATCTATAGATATTGATGAGTTTTCTATCTCTTCTATTAATTTTTGCAAAGCCTCGAGAGCACTCTCTTTATTTCTATTTTTAAGAACTATACAAAACTCATCTTCGCTAAAGCTGGCTAAAAGATCACTATGATCTATATTTGACCTCAAAACTTCAGATGCATCAACTACAACTCTACTGCTATTATCTCGACCGTAAGTCTCATTTACAGCACTTAGATTATCTATTGTTATCATCGCAACAGCAAAACTTTCACCGCTCTCTTGAGTATGTCTCATATACTCCTCAATGGTTCGGAAAAAGTAGCGGCGATTATATAGACCTGTCAGGTAGTCTCTATTTGAATGATTTGTAACAATCTGTATATTCTCCAAGGCTTCTATTGTATTATTAACACGACATGAGAACTCCTCTTTTGAGAACTCTTTTTTTATGTAGTCGTTTGCACCGCTCTTTAAAAACAGGGCGGTAATCTCCTCTTTTTCTGTTGATGAAATTGCGATAATTGATAATTCGTTTTTATTATATTTTTTTCTTATTTCAGTCGTTAACTCAAGACCATCCATAACCGGCATATTGTAGTCAGTAAGAACCAAAGAGATATCAGGATTGCTATTTAGCATACCAAGGGCTTCTTCTCCATGAGCAACAGTTATGACATTGTAAAATAGGTTCTCCAGCATCTCTTTTATATATTTTCTATAGAGCATAGAGTCATCAACTACTAAAATATTGTGGTTTTGATTTTTTTGAAGTCTGGAGATTGTATGTATAATGTAGTTAATATCGTTAACACCGCTCTTGTTAATGTAATCGATAATACTTTTTTTAAGTACTTTTTTTCTGAACTCTTTATCTATATTTCCGCTTAATACTATTACACGAAAACCCTTACTTAGAACATAATCAACAGACTCTCCATTTGGTGCGTCAGGCAGGTTTAAATCAACTAAAACAAGAAAATATTCATACATTTTTAAAAAGAGCTTGGCTTCAGATAGTTTAAAGGCTACATCTACCTCAAAATTTAGTTCTGAGCCTATCTTTTTTGCTATTAATTTTGCTAAAGTCTTATTATCTTCTATTATTAAAATTCTTTCCATTATTCTAAGACAACCTCTATAACTTTTCTATATTATAGTATAATTTTTTTATGAATTATGTGAAATATGTTATAAAAAAACTAAAAACAGAGAAAAATATTTTTTTAACAGGTGGTGCGGGTGTTGGAAAAACGACAATTACAAGAGATATTATAAGAAACTATGAAGATGAAGCTAAAAAAGTTGCAAAATTAGCTTCAACAGGAATGGCGGCAACTTTGATAAACGGTCAGACTCTGCACAGCTTTTTAGACTTGGGGATTGCTAGTAATTTAAAAGAGTTAGAGTTTAATTCAAAGTTAGAGATAAGTAAAAAGGTTAAAAAACTTATTTCAAGTATGGATTTGATAGTTATAGATGAGATATCTATGGTGAGTGATACTCTTTTTGATATGATAAGGATTAGGTTAACTCAAGCAAATTTCAGCGGTTCCCTGCTGGTTGTCGGTGATTTTTTACAACTTCCTCCGGTTGTAAAAGGTTACAGTGAGGTTAGATTTGCCTTTGAGTCTGCTTCATGGAAAGTGTTTGAGTTTGAGACTGTAGAGCTGACTCATATCTACAGAACCGACGATAAAGAGTTTATAGAGCTTTTATCTACTGTTAGAGACGGCTTTATAAATGAAGCTATACATAATAAGCTTAATGAATTCATAAAGCCTCTGCCGGAAGATTTGAGTGAGTTTACATTTTTGTTTGGAAAAAACACTTCAGCATCACTTCACAATAAAAATCAACTGGAGTTTATAGATAGTGAACTCTTTATAAAAGAGGTGCAGATAGTAAAGCATTTAAAGTCAGTAAAAGAGTTAGAGATTGAGCGTTTTATGAATGACGCAAGAATAGAAAGAGAGTTGGAGTTAAAGATCGGGGTTCCTGTTCTTTTTACAAGAAACTCTTGGAACTACTTTAACGGAGAACGAGGAGTTGTTGTAAATATAGATAATAGTTTTGTATATGTTCAAAAAAGTGACGGCACAGTTATAAAACTTGAAGCAATAGCTCAAAGTAAAAGTATATGGAAAGAAAAAAGTGTAAGTGGAAAAAAAGAGATGATTGAAGAGGCTGTTTTTAGTCTCTACCAATACCCAATAAAACTAGCTTATGCAATAACAATTCATAAATCACAAGGAATGAGTATAGAGGATTTAATAATAGAGACGAATGAAATATTTGCGCCATCACAGTTTTATGTGGCAATTTCAAGAAGTTCTAATCCTAAAAGATTAAATCTTATTGCACCAAGAAAACAGTGGCGAGAGATAGTCTTTGTAAACCAAAAGGCTTTGGAGTTTGTAAAAGTAGATAAACATTGTTAACAAGAGTTGATAAAGGCATACTATATATGCTTGCAGGAGCGCTTATATCGGCAATGAATGGAGCACTAACAAAGATTTTATCTAGCGAGATGAGTGCCTTGGAGATAGTTTTTTTTCGTAACCTTTTAGGTGTCGCACTTATATTTTATGCTCTAAAACATACGGCTCCAAAACTTAGCGGCGGTAAATTTCATATGCTTATAAGCCGTGGAATTTATGGATTTTTGGCAATGATTCTATTTTTTTATACTATTACTGTTATACCGCTTGGTGAAGCTATAACACTGAATAAAACCTCACCTCTGTTTGTATCCATATTAGCCTACTATCTTTTAAAAGAGCATTTAAGCGGAGTGACTATAGTCGCACTTATTATAGGTTTTTTAGGGATAGTGCTTATTGTAAAACCCTTTGGACTAAGTATATCTTATGCTCACTTTTTAGGAATACTCGGCGGTTTCTTCGCCGCTGCTGCTTATACAACTATTAAAAAGATAAAAGATATATATGACTCTAGAGTTATAGTTCTATCTTTTGTAGGTATAGGAACACTGTTTCCGGCGATTTTATTTTTATTTGCTCCTCATATAAAAGCTCCGGAGGCTATAGATTTTCTTTTCCCTGTATTTACTATGCCAAATACGGCATATGTCTGGACGCTTATAGTAGTTATGGCAATTATTTCTACTCTCTCTCAGTGGCTACTTACAAAGGCTTACAGTAGCTCTAATGTAAGCATAATAGGGGTGATAAGTTATACGAATATCCCTTTTTCAATATGTTTTGGATGGATGCTGGGCGATGCTCTTCCGGACGCCTTAACATACATGGGAATCGGTTTGATTGTTCTTGGCGGTATCTTGGTTGGGATGAAGAGGAAGCATACTAAAAGTATGTGACGATGAAGCAACGCAGAAGATGCGTCGCTATTTTAGTTCGATTATAAATCGCCTTCGTGTTTACCTAAGTATTCAGCCACACCTTCAGTCGTTGCCTTCATACCTTCGTCACCTTTTTGCCAGCCAGCAGCACAAACTTCGCCATGCTCATCAGTAAACTGCATTGCATCTACCATACGAATCATCTCATCAATATTACGGCCAAGTGGCAGGTCATTTACTACAGCGTGGCGAACTATGCCTTTACCGTCGATTAGGAATGATCCGCGTAGAGCTACTGCTTCACCGAAAAGTACATCGTAGTCTTTGGAGATTTGTTTTGTAAGGTCAGCCACCAAAGGGTACCCAACACGACCAATACCACCATTGTTAATAGGAGTTTCTCTCCAAGCAAAGTGAGAAAACTGGCTGTCAACTGAAACACCGATTACATTTACGCCACGGCTTTTGAAATCTTCAAGTCTATGATCAAAAGCGATAAGTTCTGATGGACATACAAAAGTAAAGTCAAGTGGATAAAAGAAGATAACTGTGCCTTTAGCACCCATATTTTCCGATAATTTGAAATCTTCAACGATTGAACCGTCGCCTAAAACTGTTGTAGCCGTAAAATCTGGAGCTGGGTTTGTTACTAACATATAAATTTCCTTTTAAATTTGTTTGTGTAGAATTCTAACAAAAAAACATTAATAAAATCTAATGAATTAATTGCTCTTTTTGCTTTAAGAAACAATCAATATTTAGATTACTATTTTTAGATATACTTTCGATGATTTATGGAGCGTGACTCCATATTTCAATAAGGAAAATCGATGACGAAAGAGTATATATTTACTTCAGAGTCTGTAACAGAAGGGCACCCTGATAAGATGGCAGATCAAATCAGTGATGCAATTCTGGATTATATTATTGAACATGATACTAATGCACGCGTTGCGTGTGAAACATTAGTCTCAAATGGTTTTTGTGTAATTGCAGGCGAACTGAAAACAAAGGCTTATGCCCCTATGCAAGAGATTGCCAGAAAAGTCATCCAAGAGATTGGGTATACAGATGCAACATATGGTTTCGACTATCGTGCTGCTGCAGTTTTAAATGGCATTGGCGAGCAGTCTCCAGATATCAATCAGGGTGTAGATCAGGCAGATGGTGAGATTGGAGCAGGCGATCAAGGTTTAATGTTTGGTTATGCCTGTAGTGAGACAGATGTGCTTATGCCGCTACCAATCTACTTAGCTCATCGCCTGACTCGAAGATTAACAGAGGTTCGTAAAGAGGGAATTATTCCATATCTTCGTCCAGATGGTAAAGCTCAGATAAGTATTAAATACATAGGAGATAAACCTGTCTCTGTCGATACGGTTGTCGTATCAACACAACATGCTCCGGATGTTTCTCAAGAGAAGCTTCATGAAGATGTTATTAATGAAGTTATAAGAGATATAATTCCTGCAGAGATGATGAATGAAAATACTGTTTTTCATATCAATCCAACCGGAAAATTTGTAATAGGCGGTCCACAGGGAGATGCAGGACTGACCGGCAGAAAAATTATTGTAGATACTTATGGCGGAAGTTGTCCTCACGGTGGAGGTGCTTTTTCAGGTAAGGATCCAACAAAGGTTGACAGAAGTGCTGCTTATGCAGCAAGACATGTAGCTAAAAATTTGGTAGCGGCAGGTGCCTGTGAGAAAGTGACCCTGCAAATTGCATATGCAATCGGAGTTGTGCAGCCGGTTTCTATTATGGTTGATACCCATGGCACAGGTAAGGTTGGTGAGGAGAAAATTGAAGAGTGTGTTAGAGAGCTTTTCGATCTCTCTCCTCGAGGAATTATAAGCTCTTTAGACCTGCTTCGTCCTATCTATAGAAAGACAGCAGCTTATGGTCACTTTGGAAGAGAAGAGGATGGCTTTAGCTGGGAGTTGACTAATAGAGCCCAAGAGATTAAAAACTATTTAGACCTCCAATAATTAGTAAAAATCACTCTTTAATTTGAGGGTGATTTTTATCGTAAAAAATGTAACAGTTTTATACTATTACACTTTTATAGAAGATATTTTAGCTATCTTTAAAAATCTTGTGTTAAACTTACTTTCTAAAATAAAAATAACTAGGAGAATCCTAATGGCAGTAATTATTAATGATACTTGTATTAACTGCGGTGCTTGTATAGATGAGTGTCCGGTAGAGGCAATTGTAGATGAAGATGATAATCCAACAGATGAAGAAATATATTATGTATATGGTGACAAATGTGTAGAGTGTGTTGGTCATCATGATGAGCCTGCATGTGCTACTGCATGTCCTACAGAGGGATGTATTACTTGGGATGCTATCGGTGAAAGTTCAGAGCATCGTGAAGATATCACAGATGAGCAACGTGCAAATAAAGAACCTATTGTAGAGTAGACCTTTTTTAAAATTACAAAGTGCAAAACACTTTGTAATCCCCTCTTTTCATTATTTATTAACAAATTTATATATTTTAATATAAAACATTCTCTTTTTTAGATATAATTCCATCCTAATTTTATATATTTAATAGGAGATTTGATGGAACGCACACTATCAATAATAAAACCAGATGCCGTTGCTAAAGGTGTTGTAGGTAAGATTTTAGATCGTTTTGAGAGCAATGGTCTTAAAATTGCAGCAACAAGAAAAATACAACTTTCTCGTGCAGACGCAGAAGCTTTTTATGCAGTTCACTCTGAGAGACCTTTCTTCGGAGATTTAGTTGACTTTATGATTAGCGGTCCAGTAGTTGTAACAGTTTTAGAGGGTGAAAATGCGATGAGCAAAAACCGTGACCTTATGGGTGCGACTAATCCTAAAGAGGCTGAAGCTGGTACAATTCGTGCAGATTTCGCTGAAAATATAGATGCAAATGCAGTTCATGGAAGTGACTCTGTTGAAAATGCAGCTATTGAAATCGCATTCTTTTTCTCTGAGAGAGAAATTTCTTAATTAATGAAACAAATGCTAATAAACCTTCCTTCTAAGAGGTTGGCTTTATGAAAATAGTATTACGAAAAGTAGGCAAAACACCACTGGATTTTGAACTAAAATCTGGTGAAATAACTTTTAAAGGTTATTTACAGTATGATGCCGACAAATTAATTTTGCTCAGAGCAGAGTTAAGTGGGAAAATAGACGTAGACTGTGATGTCTGTGCCGAAGAGTTTATACTTGATGTAGATGAGACAATAGAGTTTTTTATCTCAGACGGTATATATGAAAAAAATGAAGAGTCGCTGATAGATGTTGTAGAGTCTTTTGATTCTATGGCAGACTTAGAAGAGCTTCTCAACTCAGAAATAGAGCTTATAAAAAGTGATTATAACTGTTGCGACAAGTGTAAAACAGAGTAGTCCGTAACTGCTCTGCCTCTAAAAGAGGCTAGCTTTAGAGACCACAGCGGTCTAAGTGAAGTAAAAGGGACTTGTTCCTTTTGCGGACAAATAAGATGAAGGTTGCCTTCATCTTATTTTATGAAATAAAATCAAATAAAGGAAAAAATTATGGCAGTACCTAAAAGAAGAGTATCTCATTCTCGTTCAGCGAAAAGAAGAACTCACTATAAAATCTCTTTAGCTCGTCCAGTTAAAGATAAGGATGGAACTTATAAGCTTCCACACCACATCAACCCAACTACGGGTGAGTATAAGTAGTCAATGGTTAAGATTGCTATTGACGCAATGGGCGGGGACTTTGGTCCCGATCCGATTGTTAAAGGTTGTATTCAAGCGCTGAAAAAAAAACTTTTTATACCTATTCTAGTAGGTAGTAAGTCAGAAATTTTACCTATGTTACCAAAACGTTATAGAGATAAGATTTCTATAGTTGAAGCTAATGATGTTATATCTATGGATGATGCTGCTACCGATGCAATAAAACGTAAAGAGAGTAGTATTTACAGGGCTATCGATTTAGTAAAAAGTGGTGAGGCAGATGGTGTTGTTTCCGCTGGACATAGTGGAGCTACTATGACATTGGCAACTCTTCGGCTTGGAAGGCTCAAGGGTGTCTCTCGTCCGGCACTCGTTGCTCTTATGCCAACTAAAGGCGATAATCGCTCAGTTGTATTGGATGTTGGCGCAAATGTTGACTCCAAGGCTGAACACTTAGCTGAATTTGCAGTTATGGGTGGCTGTTATGCTGAAGATATGTTTAGTATTAAAACTCCATCCATTGGACTCTTGGCAAATGGTGAAGAGAAGAGCAAAGGCAATGAAGTAACAAAAGCAGCATATAAAATTCTTGAGGGTTACAAAGGCTTTAAGGGAAATGTTGAAGGAAGAGATATATTCAACGGAAGTTGTGATGTTATCATCTGTGACGGCTTTGTCGGAAATTTGGTTCTTAAATCAAGTGAAGGTGTAGCTTCTACTATCAGTGGGCTGATAAAAGAGTATATTAGAAAGTCTCCGGTTGCAATTACAGGGGCACTTCTGATGAGAAAAGTCTTTAAGCTCTTAAAAAAACAGATTGATTATGCAGAGATAGGTGGAGCTCCGCTTATTGGAATAAAAGGGTGTGCAATCGTAAGCCATGGCAAGAGTAATCCAAAAGCAATAAAGAATGCAATCTATCAAGCTATTAACTATGTAGATACTGGTGTAAATGAACATATAATCGAGAGAATAGAAGCCTTGAAAAGCAAGGAAAACTAATGACATATGCCGCATTTCGTTCTATAGGTGCCTATGCACCAAGTAAAATATTGTCAAATGAAGATCTCTCAAAAATGGTTGATACTTCGGATGAGTGGATTACAAAAAGAACAGGAATAAAAGAGCGCCATATTGCGAGTAAAGATGAATTTACAAGTGATATGGGCGTAAAAGCTGCACAAAAGGCTATTGAGCGAAGCGGTTTAGAAAAAGATGAGATTGATATGGTCGTATGTGCTACAATCTCGCCTGACTACTTCTGTATGCCCTCAACTGCTACAATAATCTCTACTAAACTTGGTCTTGGCAATGTAACAGCATTTGATATCTCAGCTGCATGTACAGGCTTTGTTTACATTCTTTCTATTGCTAAAGCATTTATTGAATCAGGTATGAAAAAAAATGTTCTTATTATTGGTGCTGAAAAATTATCATCAATAACTGACTATACCGATAGAGGAACATGTATTCTTTTTGGTGATGGTGCCGGTGCCGCTATAATAAGTGCAACAGATAATAAAGATGAAGCAATCATCGATATCCATACCGGGGCAGACGGTACTTATGCAGATTTACTGATGACACCAAACGGTGGAAGCGGCTCTGCACACGACTCATTGACTCAAGAAGCATCTAGCTGTTTTATGCAGATGAAGGGCAACGAGACATTTAAAGTTGCTGTTAGAACTCTTACAAAAGATGTTGTAGAGATTTTAGAAGAAAATAGTATTGAGAGCTCTTCGATTAAACATTTCGTTCCACATCAAGCTAACTATAGAATTATAAAAGCCGTTGGTGATGCACTAAAGCTCAAAGAGGAGCAGGTTGTACTTACAGTTGCAAAGTATGGAAACACTTCAGGTGCTTCAATTCCTATGGCAATAAACGATATATATGAGAATGGAACTCTTCAAGCTGGAGAGTTGATGCTTTTAGATGCTTTTGGCGGGGGGCTTACCTGGGGAAGTGCCCTTGTCCCTTTCAGTCCATTAAAATAAAAAAATAATTTTAAAATAACTATTTTTCTCGATTTCTTCGTTGAAATTGAGTGAATCTTCGTCACTTACTATTAGTAAGCTCCTCAAATTAACTCAACTTCGCCTTAAACTAGAACAAAATAGAGAATCTTAAAAACTATTTTTGAACAGCTCTTTTGCATTTCAATATTTTTCATAAATTTTCTATATTTAACTTAAGCAAAATGAACGATTCTGCAACCGAAGTGAATGAGTTTAAGATTATAAAAATGTAATTATTTACAAATTTTCCAAAGCTTTTTTAACTTTTTCGTGGAACTCTTTTTCATCAGGAAGATTTAGATTCGCTTCTCTTAACTTTTCTCCCCACATAGGGTTTGGAAAGTAGCTATCCTCTTCAAATCTCGCCATTACATGTATGTGCACACGAGGTAGCATATTTGCAAATGAAGCCATATTGATTTTGCTAGGATTGTAGTAGCTTTTCATCTCCTCTTCTATAGTGTCATAAACACTCCAAAGTCTAGTTCGTAAATTTTTTGGAACATCTCCGAGTTCTTTGTATAAGACTTTTGTAAAAATCTTAAGCCAAGGAATTTCACTCTCCTCTTTTTCAATATATATCTCTCTATCTTCATAAATTATCATAGTTAATCCTCTGTTGTTAATTATAGCAACTAGTGTTGTAAAGTAAGTAATAAATGCTAGAGTATTCGATTAAAAGTATAAAGTTTTATAGAAGATTAGTTTAGAGTTTATACATGTAGAGTATACTCTACATGTATATAGAGATCTAGTCTCTGTTTCTGTTACGGTTTCTATCACCACCGGAGCGGTTTCCACCACGGTAGCCTCCGCCGGAGCGGTTTCTATTTCCGCCGCCTCCAGAACGGTTTCTATTTCCACGGTAACCACCACGTCCACCACGATTGTCGTTTCTTTTGCTCGCACGCTCTAAAATGGCAGTCAGTTTCTCAGCAGGGATTCCGATATAGTTTGGACCCTGTATGGTCTGTTTGTCAAGAATCATAGATACAAGCTTAAACATAATAGTCTCTTCGTCTATATCCTCTTTTAGCATGTCAAGAATTTTGTGTGCCTCATCGTAGATATGTTGATCTTCAATGTTTTTAACAATAGATTTTAAATTATTGGCTCTTAAATCATTTTTACTTGGAACAAATGCATGAGTCATTGTTGTTCCAACTTTAGATTTAATTCTCTGTAGCTCTTTAAACTCTAAAGGAGTCAAGAGTGTTATAGCCTTGCCCTTAGTCCCTGCACGACCGGTTCTACCGATACGGTGAACATAAGATTCTGAGTCAAAAGGGATATGGTAGTTAAATACATGAGAAATATCATTCACATGTATACCGCGAGCAGCGACATCAGTAGCAACAAGAACTTTTACAGAGTTGCTTTTAAAGCCCTTTATAACACTCTCACGTTGACGCTGCTCCATATCTCCATGAAGACCGTTTGCAAGGTAACCGGCATTGGAAAGAACATTAGAGAGTCTATCTACTTCGCTCTTTGTTCTACAAAATACAACCGATTTTTTTGTCTCTTCTGAGTCCATAAGACGGATAATTGCATCATCTCTTTCAGACTCTTCGATTACATAATACTCTTGATCAATATCTGTATTTGTAGTTTCACCTTTTGTGATAGAGATGAACTCCGGGTTTTCCAAGATTCTCTCAGCAAGAAGCTTAATAGGCTTAGGCATAGTCGCTGAAAAGAGTAGAGTTTGACGGTTTGTCGGAAGGTATGAGAAGATTTCATTGATATCATCTAAAAATCCCATATCAAGCATCTCATCAGCTTCATCTAATACTACAACACTTGGTGTAAAATCTTTTAGCATATCTTTTTTAAGTATATCTAAAAGTCTACCCGGTGTTGCTACAACAACACTTGCACCTCTCTCAATAAGGTCAATCTGTCTTTTGTAAGAGCTCCCGCCATAAACAGTTGTGGTTCTAGCACCTATACCTCTTCCATACTTGAAAAGTTCGTCGCTGACTTGAGTAGCAAGTTCGCGAGTTGGAGTGATGACCAAAATCTCAACTCCGCTGTTTCTTTGCATGTTGTTTAGTGCCGGAAGACCAAAAGCTGCTGTTTTACCGGTACCTGTATGTGCTTGACCAACTATGTCTCGGCCATCTAGTATGAATGGTATTGCTGAGGCCTGAATAGGGCTCGGACTTGTAAAACCAGCATCTCTAACAGCTCTTTGTATATCACTGTTTAAACCTAAATCAGCAAAAGTGATTGTTGGTTTCTCCTCAATTTGTTCTTTGTTTGTTTGTGCATTTTCTTGCATCATTTTCCTTTAAACTCAGGAGATGATACAAGTCTGCCAATTTGGCAGAGCACCTTCCCCTAAAGTATTTCGCGAATTATACCCAAATTTATTGAATAGTATATTTAAAAATAATATATTTAAAATTAATTAAGTTTATATTGTGTAGAAAATGGATATATCAGTAATAGTTGATTATTAACTATTACTTTGTCTTCAATCTTTGTGTAGCAATTCTATTTTAGTTATGATAATATTATAAGAGTAGAGATATAATAAATAAAATAATATGGACAAAAAAATATGCAGATAGAGACTAAGTACAGTTATGAAAATATATGGACACTTACAAATGAAGCTGACCTTTTGCGAATAATAACTGAAGAGGTGGGTGATGCTGATCCAAAAGGAACACTCCATTATGTAAAAGAGGTTATTAAAACAGGCAAAGAGATTAGTGTCGGCAGTTGTAGATTCAGAGTTGACAAAGGAGGAGAGAAGAGTGTTAAATAGTACAGATATAGCAAAACTTATCTTAAGGCTCAGCGTTGGGGTCTTGATACTTTTTCACGGGGTAGATAAAATTATAAACGGTATCGGCGGAGTAAAGCATTTAACCGTTAACGCGGGAGCACCTGAGTTTTTGGCCTACGGAGTGTATATCGGTGAGATTGCAATGCCGATTTTAATTATTCTTGGACTTTATGCAAGAGTTGCATCACTGGTTTTAGCATTTAATATGCTGGTCGCCATATTTTTAGCATATGGAGGCTCTATATTTGTTTTAGGCAAGCATGGAGCACCGCTTATGGAACTTCCATTGTTGTATTTTACTCTATCTATTGTGATATTTCTACTTGGAAGTGGGAAGTATTCTGTAAATAACAACTAGTAATATATCTGCACTCAGAGCCATTTAAGGGTGTGGAACTCTTATTTTAGAGTTTAGACTCCATCCGATGAGAGCCATAAGAGCTATAACACTAAGAGCCGGTAGTAACTCGTAGTTAGCTCCAAGATAAACCAGCCAAAGCAGAATCGCCCCAAGTGGTGTAGGTACACCAGTAAAAAATTTATCAACCTCTCCTGCATCTGTATTAATATTAAAATGTATAAGTCTTCTTAAGCCTGAGATAACATAGTAGATAGAAACAGCAGCTGCAACTAGAATAGAGACACCAGAAAAGTTTATGACATACACAGCCTGAAAGATTAAAAAGACCGGTACAAGTACAAAACTCAAGAAGTCTGCAAAGCTGTCAAGTTGAACTCCAAACTCGTTTGAGAGTCTGTATTTTCTGGCAATTTTACCATCAAAAATGTCAAAAGCACCGCCAATCCAAGCCAAAATAATTGCAACAAAAAAATTGTTTTGAGTTATAAAATAAGTAGCAATAAGCCCAGCAGTTATGTTTACAAATGTGAACATATTTGCTAGGTTAAAGTGAGATGACGGAGTAAAAAGAAATTTCATATATCACCTGGAGTTATTAAAGTTGATGAAATTATAACAGAATTTAAAAAAATAATAATCTAAGGAGTATTTGATATTGGTTATCAATATTAAGAGGTATTTAAGTTGATATTGATTATCATTTCTAAATATTAAAGGAGTTTGAATTTTGTTACGTTATATTTTATCTTTTTGCTTATCGGGATTACTTGCTTCTGTCTCTTTAATGGCAGAGCAGTCAAATAGTGATAAGCCATTTAGTGATGCTGTTACGGTAGAGGCACAGTTAAGCGTAGATTTTTTAAGAAATATTAAGGGTGGAGTAGAAGAGCAGAGCACTATACTTGGAAATGTAGATTTGATTTTTGAACTTGACACTCAAAAAGCCGGATTATGGAGCAATGGAACTTTTTTCTCCTATTTTCTTGGAAACTTTAGTTCAAATAACGGGATGAGCCATTATGCAGGTGATTTTCAGGTCACTAGTAATATAGAAGCTGATGAGGGAAGTAGACTCTACGAGCTCTGGTATGAACACACCTTTTCAAGCCGTCTATCTCTATTAGCAGGTCTGCATGACTACAACAGTGAGTTTAACACACTGGAGTATGCTTCTTTGTTTATGAACTCATCATTTGGCATACAGGCTGATATCTCACAGCTTGGACCATCTATCTTTCCTAGTGCATCATTAGCAGCAAGAGTTAAGTTTAAACCGACACAGGAGAGTTATATACTTGCAGCTGTTTATGATGGTGTAGCCGGTGATCCTCATCACGACAAGACAACATCAATTAAGCTTGATAGAGATTATGGTGCATTTTTCTCTGTTGAACTCGGCTTAAGAGATGGTGAAGTTCACAATCCAGACTACTATAAGCTAGCTTTTGGTACATGGTACCATACAGCAAAAATAGAAAATTATGCAGCAGATGAGGATGATAAGAACAGAGGTGTTTACTTTATCGCAGAGAAAACACTGTTTAACTCTTCAAATGACTCTTTAGGAGCTTTTTTGCAACTTGGGTTTACTGATTCAAAAAGAAATCAGATTGACACTTATTATGGAGCCGGTTTAAACTATAAGGGACTCTTCTCTAAACGAGGTGATGATCTGTTGGGTTTAGCGGTAGCTAGAGCAGTAAATGCTAAAGAGTTTGAAGAGTATTCGCAAAATACTCTTCAAAGTGCTGTTGATTCAGCTGAGACTGTGATAGAGTTGACATATGAGTCGGAGATATATTCATGGCTAGTTGTTCAGCCAAACATTCAGTATATAATTAACCCATCTATGGATCCGACAATTGATAATGCAGTTGTTGTAGGTGCACGTGTCAGGCTTGTATATTAGAGTTTAATGAGCATTTAATATGATATCTATTATCATCATGGAAAATAATTAAGAGTAAATATGTCTAATAAAACAAATATTAATGATATAAAAAAGCTGAGTGATTGTAAAAAAGCGTGTATAGTTAAAGTTATAAAATTAAATGCAGACTCAGAACTAAAACAGAGACTAATATCTTTTGGGATTATGAAAGAGGCTGTCATAGAGGTGTTAGAACACGCTCCGGCTAAAAGCACTATAGAGATAAAGATTGCTAAGATGAGAATTGCCCTTCGTGCTCAAGAGGCTGCTTTAATAGAGGTTCAAAAAATATGAATAGAGAAATAAAAACCTGTCCAATAACAGCAAAACATATAAAAGTAGCACTTGTTGGACAACCTAATGTCGGTAAGAGTATGCTTATCAACTCTATCTCAAATGCACATCTGCATGTTGGAAACTTTACGGGTGTAACCGTTGAGAAGAGTGAGGTTCTTTTTGATTATAAAGATTATCACTTTACAGTGGTTGATCTGCCCGGAACTTATGCTCTGAGTGAATACTCCATTGAAGAGAGGGTGACAAGCGAATACCTCTCAACTCAAGATTATGACTTGATTATAAATGTAGTCGACTCTACAAATTTAGAGAAAAATCTTCAACTAAGCTCAGAGCTAATGAGTGTTGGAAAAAAGATGGTAATCGCCTTAAATATGAGTGATGAAGCCGAGAGAGAAGGCATAGATATAGATTACAGATATATGTCTAAGCTTCTTGGTTTTTCTTGTGTAAAGGTCTCAGCTGTTACAAAAGATGGTATCGGTGAGCTTATTGAAGCTATGATAAAAGAGTATGAAGCTGATGATGTCGAATATAAACTTATATTTAGTGAGGCAACAGAGGAGGAGATTTCCGAGATAGCGACATATTTGAGTAAACACAAATATGAAGATGATAACTCCTATAGAAACATTGCAATAAACCTTCTCAAAAACAATAAAAAGACTTATGAAAAACTTCATGATGACCCGATTTGGACAGAACTTCAGCCAATTCTGATAGAGTCCTCCAAGCATGTTGAGCTTCATCATGACTGCGATGATATAAAGGAGGCTTTTGCTTCTGAATATGCTTCGTTTAATCGGGGTGTCGTCGCTGAGGTTTTACAACAGAGCAGAGAAGCTCAGACGAAAACTCTTACCGACAAGATTGATGCTGTTTTAATACATCAGATATTTGGTATCCCGATATTTCTGTTTTTTATGTGGATGCTCTTTCAGCTTACCTTTGAGATAGGTTCAATACCTATGGAGTGGATAGATGGCTTTTTTGGATGGTTCGGGGATACTGTCGGTGCTACAATATCCAATGAGAATGTTCGCTCACTAGTAGTTGACGGCATTATCTCCGGTGTTGGTGCAGTTATACTCTTTGTTCCAAATATAGTTATACTCTTCATAGGTATTGCCCTTCTTGAAAGCACAGGCTATATGTCTAGAGTTGCCTTTTTACTGGATGGATTTTTTCATAAATTTGGACTTCACGGACAGTCGTTTATACCATTGGTCTCAGGTTTTGGTTGTTCAATACCGGCCTACATGTCAGCTAGAATATTGAAAAATGACCGAGATAGATTACTGACACTATTTATTATAGGTTTTATGAGCTGTGGAGCCAGACTTCCGGTCTATGTACTTTTTGCAGGGGCATTTTTTAGTGAGTCAATGGCGGGAAATGTTCTTTTTGCTATTTATATAAGCGGGGCTGTGATTGGGCTAATTGCGGCAAAAATTCTTAAAATGACTGCATTTAAAGGTGCAGATGAGCCATTTGTTATGGAGATGCCCAAGTATAGACTTCCATCTTTAAAGTTAATTTGGCATACAGTTGTTACAAAGACTTGGATGTATTTGAAAAAAGCGGGTACTTTTATCGCCGCGGCTGCTATGTTGGTGTGGTTTTTAAGTAACTATCCACAAAACTTAGAGCTTAAAGATGAGTATGCTTTGAAAATAGAAAATGCTGTAGATCAAAAAGAGAAGTCATATCTTCAAAACAAACTTTTAGAAGCTCATTTAGAGCAGAGCTATTTAGGGAGCATCGGTAAGTTCTCTGAACCCATCTTCGCACCGCTTGGATTTGACTGGAAAATGAGTGTAGCGCTTCAGACAGGACTTGCGGCAAAAGAGGTCGTTGTCTCAACACTCGGTGTTTTATATGCCTTAGGAGAGGAGGTAGATGAGTCTAACCGCTCTTTAATAGATGTTATATCTAAAAATATTCCTTTTGCATCAGCTGTTGCATTTATTGTTGTGATTATGGTCTATCTTCCATGTTTAGCTGCTTCAGTTGTATTTACGCGCGAAGCTGGGGGCATTAAATATTTCTTCTATCTTCTCGCTTTCACATCCATTGTTGCTTATGGACTTTCGTTTATTGCATTTAACATTACTTCGATGTTTTATTGAACTATTAACTACTTATTAGTTCATCTCTGTTAAGATTCATTTATGAAAAAAATATTAATGATTGAAGATGACTTGGAATTAGCAGAGATATTGACAGAATATCTTGAACAGTTTGAGTTTGAGGTTATTACCGAAGATGACCCTTTTAAAGCAGTGAGTATACTGAAGTTGAAACCTTTTGACTTGGTTATTCTGGACTTAACACTTCCTGGAATGGATGGTCTTGAAGTTTGTGAAGCGATTCGTGAGAGGCAGGATATTCCTATTATCATCTCATCAGCCAGAAGTGATGTTACAGACAAGGTAAAAGCACTTGAACTTGGTGCTGATGACTACATTCCAAAACCCTATGACCCTAGAGAACTTGAAGCAAGAATCCTCTCTGTTTTAAGACGATATGAGACAAAGTCCTTAGAGAAAGAGGAGTCAAAAAGTGACTTTAAATGTGATGTCTCATCAATGATGATTACATATAAGAGTAGAAATATTGACCTTACAAACGCAGAGTTTGGAATCCTTTCGTATATGATTGCAAAGCAGGGCTTGGTCGTATCAAGAGAAGATCTGATTCATAATGTAAATGCTATTAATGAAGACTCATCTAACAAGAGCATAGATGTAATGGTTGGAAGAATTAGAAATAAACTAGGTGATAAATCTCTTATAGAGTCTGTTAGAGGCGTTGGATATAAACTTCTTAAATGAGAAAACATGCTGTTTTAATAACCGTACTCTTTGCCCTTATTGTTACCATAATAAGTGTGAGTATGGTTTTTTGGGAGTTTTTTAAACTAAATAAACAGCGCTATATAAACCAGATCTTTTCAAAGCATGCAACAATCACCCAGATATACCGTCAACATGAGCAGAAACTAAGTTCACAAATTATGCTTGAGGCAAACTTGGCTGTATACAGTTTTGTTCTAGAAAAAGATGATAAAGCAATAGAGACTATTTTAAAAAATGCAAAAGTTTTAAAGAAAAAATATTTTAAGAGTGTTAATGCATCTTTAGTCTTAGCGCAAGAGGGTTTTTATACTCAAAAAGTAGTCACTGATTTGACAGCTTCAATGTTAGAGTTTAATGAAAAAATATATTTTCATATTGAGTCCCCGTCATCTTCGGTACTAATTCTTGATGAAGGATTGAAACCATACAGGTATTGGTCTTTGGTCTACTCATACTTGACAATCATACTTATCATCTCAATCTCTTTTATCTTAATTATACAGAGGCTTAGACCACTTATAAGACTTAGAAAAAAAATCGCACTTTACGGTGATGGTGATATGAATATATCTTTTAAAACCAATGGCTGTGATGAGATAGCACTGATTTCAAACGAGCTTGAATCAACAAGAGGAAAGATTAACAATATTTTAGAGTCAAGAACGCTCTTTCTTCGAAATATTATGCATGAGCTTAAGACACCCATAGCAAAAGGGACTATTGCTACCCAAATGCTTGAACCTCAAAAACAGAGAGACAGGTTTAGTTCAATTTTTGGTCGCCTAGAGTCTTTAGTCACAGAGTTTGCACTTATAGAGGAGGTTACAAGTCTCGGTGACAAAGTTGATTTTAAAGAGTATCGTTTAGTAGATATTATTGATGGTGCAATTGATATGGCAATGATTGAAAGAAGCAGTGTAACCGTTGAAGTAGAATCAAGATATAAGATTCATGCAAACTACAGACTCTACACAACGGCTATAAAAAATATGATAGATAACGGCATAAAATACTCCTCGAACTCACATGTAAAAATTTTAATAAAAAATGAAGAGCTCTCTTTTGAGAGCACGGGAGAGTGTCTCTCTCATCCTCTACAGTATTACATAGAGCCGTTTACTAAAGATAACCCATCAAAAAACAGTTTTGGACTAGGATTATATCTTGTTGATTCAATACTAAAAGCACATGATCAGGTTTTAGCTCACGAATATGAAAATGGTGTAAATCGTTTTATCTTTGCATAAGTTTGTAGCTGTAAACTAATGTTTATGGATAAATATATAAAAACAACAATAGTTGTCTTTTTTGCAATATCATTTTTTGTTTTCGGATGGCTCAGTCATACGGCATACAAGCCTGTTCATAGGGTTGAGATGCCCTCAGTCCTGGATAAGATAAAAAAAAACAAAGTTCTAAATGTCGTTCTTTTAAACTCCCCCTCTACTTACTACATTGGTTCAGACGGTCCTAAGGGCTTTGAGTATGATCTGCTTGACTCCTACTCTAAGCATTTAGGTGTAGAGTTAAATGTAACGACGGCGAATACGGTAAAAGAAGCGATAGAACTAGGTAAAAACAGAGATATTCATATTACATCTGCATCTTTGGCAAAGACTAAAATCAGGGAGAAAAGTTTTAACTTTGGTCCATCCTATTTTGAAGTGCAAGAGCAGGTCGTTTGTAATAGAGAGATGCTTTGGAACGGAGTCTTTCCAAAAGATATAGAAGATCTTGCAGGACTTAAGATTATAGTAGGGGAAGATACAAGTTATGTTGAGACAATACGAGAGTTACAAGAGGAGGGTTTTGATATAAATGCCACTTTTACATCTGAATACTCCACAGAAGAGCTTTTAGCTAAGGTGGCTGCACATGAGATAGACTGCACAATAGCTGACTCAAATATATACTCACTTAACCAGCGATACTTTCCTAAGATTGCCTTAGCTTTTGCAATAAGTAACAGAGAGCAGTTAGCCTGGGTTTTAACACCAGATTCTGATGAGCTGGAAGCTGATATGTACTCATGGCTTAATGTTTTTAATCAGAGTGGTGAGATGATCCGCCTTAAAGACCACTACTACAGTTTTGCAATCTTCTTTGATTATTACAATACAAATATGTTTTATAAAAGAATCAAAACGAGACTGCCTAAATATAGAAAATATTTTAAAGAGTATGGAGAGAAGTACAATATTCCATGCTCTGTCTTGGCTGCACAATCTTATCAGGAGTCACACTGGAATCCAAAGGCAAAAAGCTTTACCGGAGTGAGAGGTTTGATGATGCTAACTCGCAATACTGCAAAACAGCTAGGCGTTAAAAATAGACTGGACCCTAAACAGAGCATAAAGGGCGGAGCAAGACATCTAAACCAGATGTTAAAGTTTATTCCACAGGAGGTAGAAGATGAAGATCGCCTGAAGTTTGCTCTTGCTGCATATAATATTGGACTAGGACATGTAAAAGATGCACAGATTCTGGCTAAGAAAATGGGACTAAATCAGAATGTTTGGAGTGATTTAAAAAAAGCCCTGCCTCTACTTTCACAAAAGAAGTATTATAAAACGCTTAAGCACGGGTATGCAAGAGGTAGTGAGCCTGTTAAATATGTTGACTCAATATATGACTATAGAGATATTTTACAAAAGAGTAGTGACGAATTGTTCCCAAACAAAATAAAATAGATTTAATATTTGTTAAATTTTATTTACATTTTATTAACTTAGGATACAATTATTTTCAGGTTAGACTAAAAAAAAGGGGAGATAAGGTTATGAACCTATCTAAATTATCAATAAGTAAAAAAATACATATTCCATTGGTGTTGTCAATTATCATTGGTTTTGTTATTGTTTTAGTAAATTATATCTACTCGATAAGCGAGTTGAGTCTTGATGTGCATAATAAGCAGTCGACTTCACTTCGTTCGGTTTTCTCTGAAAATATAAAAGTTAAGGAGAATATAGGTCTTACTAATGCGATTAATATATCTAAACATTATGATATTATAAGGGCATTAAAAGAGAACAGCAGAGAGGTGGCAATAAAGGGTCTGCGCAGATTCTCTCATGATTTTAAGGAGTACACAAACTATAAAAACATAAAAGTTCATGTGCATGATGCAGATCTGCACAGTTTTTTGAGAGCTTGGAAGCCAAAAAAGTTTGGCGATGATTTAAGCTCTTTTAGAAAAACTGTCGTTAATGTCAGTGAAACTAAAAAACCGCTGATAGCTGTTGAACTTGGTCGTGCCGGTTTAGTACTTCGCGGTTTGTCACCGGTTATAGATACGGACACTGAGAAGTATTTGGGTTCAGTGGAGTTTATGCAGGGTCTAAACTCTATTGTGAAAAATGCTAAAAAAGTTTATAACTATGATATGGTGATTGTTCTTAAGAATGAGTACCTGAAAATAGCTACTCTGATGGAAAAATCTCCAAAAATCGGTAACTTCTCCTTGGCCGTTAAAGAGAGTATTATCAACAAAGAGTATTTTAATGACATAAAGAAGTCTGTGGAAGATGGTAGCGTAAATATTGAGAATGTTGATGACTTTCAAGAGAGCGACAACTATTTTTTAGTTTCCGAGCCAATTAAAGACTTCTCAGGCAATATAGTGGCTTATGCTCTTATAGCAAATAAGCTATCAACCGTGAATGATGTGATTTCAAGATCTGAAAATTCATTAATTCGTCAAGTTTATATTATGGCACTCGTTGACTTCTTTATTCTTCTATTCTTAGTAATAGTAATTAAAAAAGCTGTAGTAAATCCTATTCTTAGACTTGATAAAGTGGCATCAGAGCTTGCAGAGGGTGATGCTGACCTCTCAAAAAGATTGCCTATTGCCTCCGGTGATGAGTTAGGTCAGGCCAGTGCAAGTCTCAATGTCTTCTTTGGAAAGGTTGAAGCTCTCTCTAATGAGGCTAAAATAGAGACACAAAAAGCTGAAGAGTCGGCAAAAGAGGTTAAAGAGGCTATGAAAAAGAATGAGTTGACCTTACAACTCTCAGACTCTATGATAGCAGGTTCGATAGATAATGCGAACAATCTCCGTGCGAGTATGGAGGAGAATGTAGAGAATGTAGATAATGTCAACCTCTTAAACTCAGAGACCGGCGAGGTACTCGGAAGAGTTACCACTTCAACTGATGAGATAATTGATACAATGGGCAATATTTCAGAGATGATTAGCGAGACAAAAGAGTCATCTGAACAGTTAAGTATAAATGTTGGTGAGATATATAGTGTAATTACGCTTATTAAAGATATCTCTGATCAAACTAACCTGCTTGCTCTAAATGCTGCAATCGAAGCTGCTCGTGCGGGTGAACATGGTAGAGGTTTTGCTGTCGTTGCTGATGAGGTCAGAAAACTGGCTGAGAGAACACAAAAAGCTACAAGTGAAGTTGAAGCAAATATAAGTGTCTTAAAGCAAAACTCTATGAGTATGAGTGAAAATAGTGAGAAGATAGAGCAGCATGCACATGTTTCTCAAGGAAAACTGGATGAATTCAAGACTATACTCTTTGAACTGGTTGCTAAAATAGAGAAAATTAAAGAGGACAATACGCTTATCGGCTGTGAACTCTTTACAAATATGGCAAAACTTGAACATGTGATTTTCAAAAACCATACCTACTCTTCTGCACTCGAGAATAAGGTTGATAGTAATTTGAAAGACCACTCTCTTTGTACCATAAAAAAATGGCTTGAGCAGGATGGTGTACGTCTATACGGTGATAGTGCAGCGTTTAAAGCTGTGGCTATTCCGCATGATAAAGTTCATGTTAACATATCTAAGATTCTTGGCATGGTTGAAAAAGGTGATATTAGCGCAGATGAGATTTTGGCTCTGTTTAAAGATGCTGAAGATGAGTCTAAAGAGTTGTTTAATCGCTTAGACGCTGTACTTAAAAGTTAATTAAAGAGAGAAGCTGGGGAGTGAATCTCCTCCCTCTCTTAAATCCATTAAAGAGCTTCGCCCTCTTTGCCCTCAGCCAAATCGCTCAAAAAAGTTTCCATATCATACTTGACTCTATACTCAGGTGTCATTATATGAATAAGAATATCGCCTAAATCGATAACTATCCAGTCACCGCTCTCATCAATATTGTTAAAAGTCTCTTCTGGTTTAATCTCATTTTTAAGATGATCAAGCAGAGCAGCTGTATGTTTTGAGCCAAGTGAAGATGCGATTATCGCATAATCAACAAAGTAGTTCTTATCACGAAGATCAAAAACTTCAATCCCTTCGGCTTTGTTATTGTCTAAGACTTCAGTTATTTTTTCTATTCTGTTTTGCAATTGTTTTCCTTGTAAAAATTATATATCTCTTTTGCACATTTTCTTGGTAGTTTTGATATTTGAACATCTTCTCTAAGTCTTGTTGATGAAACCTTTTTATCAACATCGAGAATTAAAAACTCTTTTGAAATCTCAATATTATCTCTTGGAGCTACGACAATAGTAACCAATTTTTTCAGCTCATCATATCTATTCCATCTGTGAAGGGAAGCAAGGTTGTCCGCACCGATAACGAGATATATTTTTTTATAGCTCTTTAAAAAGTGTTTAACAGTTTTAACAGTCGGTACCTGTTTCTCTTGTAGAACTTCGTAGTCAGAAATCTCAACATTTTCATACTCACTAAAAATCTCTTTTAGCCACTTTAATCTAAGAGATGAAAGAGCATAAAATTTAGATTTAAACGGGTTTAAAAATGTTGGCACTATTATAACTTTGTCAATATCTTTGAACTCTCTCAAAGCTTTAACAATAGCCTCATGACCGATATGTGGTGGGTCAAAAGAGCCACCAAAAAGTGCGATTGTATCCATATTTAAAGCGAATTATAGCTAATTTTAGGTAAAATTGCTGAATTTTTATTTTAATTAGGAAATATAATGGCACTAAAAATAGCAATTAATGGATTTGGTAGAATCGGTCGTTGTGTGGCACGAATAGCTGCAACCAGAAATGATGTAGAAATCGTAGCTATAAATGATATGGCTAGCGTTGATATGATGCTTTATCTATTGAAGAATGATTCCGTACATGGGACATTTAGTAGTGATGTTATACAAGTTGATGATGAGAATATTAGTATTGACGGCAAAAGTGTTAGAGTTTTCAGTAATCGTGATCCTAAAAATCTAAAATTTGCTGATTGTGGAGCAGATATGGTTTTAGAGTGTACAGGTGTTTTTTTGACTCAAGAGTCGGCACAAGTACATATTGACAATGGGGTAGAAAAGGTTCTTTTCTCTGCTCCTTCAAAGGATACGTCAACGGCTACCTTTGTAATGGGTGTAAATGAAACTCTCTATGATGGACAAAAGATAGTCTCAAACGCTTCATGCACAACGAACTGTTTGGGTCCTGTTGCAAAAGTGTTAGATGACGCTTTTTCAATTGAGAAAGGTCTTATGACAACTATTCATTCATACACAAACGATCAAAACATCTTAGATGTTAAGCACTCAAAAGACAAACGTCGTGCTAGAGCAGGAGCTGTTAATATGATTCCAACTACTACAGGTGCTGCCAAGGCAATCGGTTTAGTTCTGCCACAGCTTGTTGGAAAGCTTCATGGTCAGAGCGTTCGTGTTCCGACTCCGGATGTCTCTATGGTTGATTTAAACGTAGTTGTAAAAAAGAAAACATCAAAAGAGGAAGTGACACGAGTATTTAACGAGATGGCGGATACAAGTTTGAAAGGACTCCTCTTAATGGATAAGCAGATGAGAGTATCTCAGGATTTTGTCGGTAGTACATATAGCTCGATTGTAGCAGAGGATCTAACACAAGTAATCGATGGTGACATGGTTAAAATTATGGCTTGGTATGATAATGAGTGGGGCTACTCCTCAAGGCTTATAGATATGGCTCTTCATATCTCACAATAGACCCGTAAAAGGAACATGTCCCTTTTACTTCGTTGGCGCCGCTTAGGCGACTCAGCGTGGAGAATGCCACATGTTAGCACTCCTAAAAGCTTGCCTCTTTAGAGGCAGAAAATTCTTAAGACAAGGAAAAGTTTGGAATTATTAAATATTAAAAATTTAAATCTAAATGGTAAAAAAGTTTTTATCAGATGTGATTTTAATGTGCCTACTGATGAATTTGGAAATATTTCCGATGATCGTCGTATTCGTTCGGCACTCTCTACTATTAATTACTGTTTAGACCAGGATTGTGCGGTTATTTTAGCATCTCACCTTGGTCGTCCGGATGGACAAGTGGTTAAAAAGTATTCACTACTGCCGGTTGCCAGAAGAATTCAACATCTTTTAAAAAGAGAAGTGACACTTGCTCAGGATGTTGTCGGTTCGGATGCTATGTCTAAGGTTAGTGAATTAAAATCGTGTGAAGTTTTGATGCTGGAGAATCTTCGATATGAAGATGGAGAGACTAGTAATGATAAAGAGTTGTCTGAAAAATTAGCATCGATGGCAGACATTTATATTAATGATGCCTTTGGAGTAAGTCATCGTGCTCACTCTTCAGTTGAAGGAATCACTCACCATTTTGATTCAAAACATAAAGCTGCCGGTTTTTTACTTCAAAAAGAGATTCAGTTCTTTGGTAAGCTTATTCAAGACCCTGTTCGTCCATTTGCAGCAATAGTCGGTGGCTCAAAAGTCTCCGGTAAACTTGAGGCACTTATAAACCTGCTTCCAAGAGTTGATAAGGTTATTATTGGCGGTGGCATGGCTTTTACGTTTTTAAAGCAACTGGGATACGATATAGGCGCTTCGCTTGTTGAGGATGATCTGCTCGAAGATGCAGGGCATATAATGGACGAGGCAAAAAAACTTGGTGTTAAGTTCTATCTGCCTGTTGATGTTGTAGCTGCTGAAAGATTTGCAGAGGACTCTGTGAGTAAACTAACATCAGTGCAAGAGATTCCAGAGGGATGGATGGGACTGGATATCGGACCTGCAACGGTAAGACTTTATAGAGAAGTTTTAGGCGATGTTCAGACTCTTTTATGGAATGGACCTATGGGTGTATATGAGATGGATAAATTTGCAAGAGGTTCAAATAAGATAGCTCACTTTGTAGCCGACAGCTATGCCACAACTGTTGTTGGGGGTGGAGATACAGCCGACCTGGTACAGAGAATAGGTGTTGATAATGAGATAAGTTTTATCTCTACCGGGGGTGGAGCATCACTAGAACTGTTAGAGGGTAAAGTTCTGCCTGGCGTAGCGCCTTTAATAATTAAAGAGCTTTGAAAATGAGTACTCATTTTTAGCCTCGAGCTTATGCAAACAAAGCGTTAGCACAGCTAGCGTTATTAAATAAATAAGAGGGTTTCCTTCTATTTTATGAGATAAAATCAAGGGATAAATATGATTATTGCAGCAAATTTAAAAACAAACCTAACTCGAAAAAACAGCATAAAGTATATAGATGAAGTAGAGAGTTTTTTACAAAAGAGTAATATTGTGCAGGAAGTTTTAGTATTTCCTGCAATCTCTAGTATAGACTTGCATGCAGGAAGAGTGACCGTAGGCACTCAAAATGCCTACCCTGCGAGTAATGGTGCGTTTACTGGAGAAATAGGCTTAGAGCAATTAGAAGAGTTTAATATAAAGACTATTTTAATCGGTCATAGCGAAAGAAGACATGTTTTAGGTGAAACGCAAGAACAGATAATAGAGAAGTTTAACTTTTACAAAGATAAGGGTTTTAAAATAATTTACTGTGTAGGCGAGCCTTTAGAGGTTAGAGAATCCGGGCATGACAAAATGATGGAGTATATATCTAAGCAGTATGAAGGCATAGATACGGATTATCATAATCTTATTATCGCATATGAACCTGTTTGGGCGATAGGAACCGGACTTACTCCTACACTTGAAGATATCGTGGCTATTCACAAAGAGTTACAGGAAAAATCTTTAGCACCTCTTCTTTATGGTGGCAGCGTTAAAGTTACAAATGCAAAAGATATCTTAGCTCTTGATGGAGTTGACGGTGTTCTAGTCGGAAGCGCATCACTATATGCAGAACATTTTTGCACTATGATTGAGTATGCACAAGTAATAGAAGAGAGTATCTAAAGAAGTAGTTAACTTGAAAAGTAAAGCACTTGGAAAACAATAGTTAAATAATATATAAAAGAGTATTTGAGTCATTTTTTCTTAAATAGTGAGAGTGACTGTTTAGATAGATATCAAAATTGACACTGATATAGAGATAATAAAATTAAGGAGATATAAATGATAATGAAGGGTAAAAAAGGTCTAATTGTAGGTCTTGCAAATAATAAGTCTATTGCTTACGGTATTGCTAAATCATGTGCCGAGCATGGTGCTGAGATGGCATTTACATACTTAAATGATGCACTTAAAAAGAGAGTTGAACCAATAGCGCACGAGTTTGGAAGCGATAAGGTCTATGAACTTGATGTATCAAACGAAGAGCATATGGCAGGAATTGCAGAGCTAATCGAGAGAGACTTTGGAAAGATTGATTTTCTAGTCCACTCTGTTGCATTTGCTCCAAAAGAGGCACTTTCCGAGCCATTTATGAAAACCACTAAGTCAGCTTTTCAGATTGCAATGGATATCTCCGTTTACTCTTTAATAGATTTGACAAACCGTTTAGAGTCTGTTTTATCTGATGATGCATCAATTTTAACACTCTCATACTTGGGTGGACCGAAATATATAGTCAATTATAATGTTATGGGTGTTGCAAAAGCGGCACTCGAGTCAACTGTAAGATATATGGCTGTAGATTTAGGTAAAAAAGGTCAAAGAGTAAATGCTATATCTGCCGGACCGATTAGAACTTTGGCTGCTGCAGGAATCGGTGATTTTAAACAGATTCTTAACTGGAATGAAATTAACGCTCCACTAAAGAAAAATGTAACAATTGAGCAAGTCGGCAACTCTTCAATGTATCTTTTGAGTGACTTGGCATCTGGTGTAACAGGTGAAGTTCATTATGTAGACAGCGGATATAACGTGATGGGAATGGCTGCGGCAGAACAGAGTGAAGATGGTAAAACAGTTCTCTCTTGGGATCAAAAAGAGGTTTAAACCTCTTTTACCTTCTATGTGTGCCTATAACAGGCATCATATTTATTTTTTTCGTATGAGATTCACCAGAAGTTGAGTTGTTCTCTTTAGCATACACTTTCGCTTTATCTATATACTCCTGTATAGTAAATCTTCTGCTTTTGTCCTCATTTTTCTTTTTTATAACTTCATTTTTTTCGACTGTCGGAGTCCACTCATCTTTTATCCAACTATCTAGTGCTTGCTGCATGTAGCCACTTTTAGTTTTTTCTGTTTTTCCGGCAATAGTGTTTAGAGCCTTGTTTTGCGAGGGATTCGCCCCATCAACTTGACTACAAGAGGCTAAAAAAACAGTTGCTGATATAGCTAATAATAAATTTTTCATGATGAAAGTATACATAAATATTGTTATAAAAGTTTGATTTACTAACAATTGGTTAATATTTAATCATAAGTTAAATTTAATTTAAAGATAACTATGACATAATTCAGACATATTTAAATTTGGGAGAATTATAAATGAAATTTACAAAATTAAGCTTAGTAGCAGCAATGTTAATCGGTTCAAGTGCTTTTGCAATTGACAATACGAAGGTTTCTGGTAACGTAAAACTATTTTACGGAACAATGGATTCGGATAGTGTTGATGCTACTTATGCATCTACGGCAAAAGGGGAAGAGCCTGGTTTATTTGATTCTACGGGATCTTATGGAGATGTAGCAGTAGATTTAGAGTTAACTACAGATTTAACAAAGGGTGTGTCTGCCGGCGTTAAAGCTACTTATATAACTACTTTAGGTTTAGAGAATAACATTGTTGATAACACTTGGTCAAATGCACACGGTGTAACTGCAAACTCAGCAGCTTCTTTTGCTGCTGGTCAACAACTTGATGATTCAATGTTTGTTGGTGAAGCATGGATCGCTGGAACAGCTTTTGATACTACATTAAAAGTTGGTCGTCAAGCTCTTGACACTCCATTAGCGTTCACTGAATCTTGGGGAGTTGCTCAAAACACTTTTGAAGCTGCTGTTTTAATCAACCAAAGTATTCCTGATACGACTCTTGTTGGAACTTATGTTGGTAAATCAAACGGTTCTGCTGATGATGTAGAGACTGCACTTCACCTAAATACAATCTCTGGAGCTCAAGCTGGTTATGTTTCAGTAGATGGTAAATTTAATACATTTGGTTCTGATGGCGTTTACGTTGCAGGTATCATCAATAACTCTATCAAGCCGTTAACTGTTCAAGCTTGGTACTATGATCTTCAGCAACTGGCAACAGCTTACTGGTTACAAGCTGATTTAAATCTTGACGGCGTTCTTGCTGGTGCTCAATATGCAGTAGTTGATGCTGATACTACTGATGATGATGAAGCATACTCAATTATGCTTGGTTATGATATGAAAGATGTAGCTACTGTAAAAGTTGCTTACTCTTCTGTTGATGATAAAGGTGCTACAGGATATGTTGCAAATGTTGCAACAACTACTAAGCAGTCTAAATTATATACTGAAATGTGGTGGTATTATGGTTTAGTTAGCTCAACTGGTGCTGACTCAATGAGTTTAAGTGTTGAGGGAAGTGTAGCTAATATCGATCTATTTGCAGGTTTCTACTTTACTGATATCGAAACACCGGGTGTTGATACTGAGGTAACTGAAGTTGCTCTTACTGCTTCTAAATCTTATGGACCGGTAGATACTACTTTAGCACTACTTTATGATGATGAAGAAGATAAATTAGCTCCTGCTAATGATGTTAAAACTACTTCTCTTCAAGTTTATTTAACTTATAACTTCTAGTAGAACTACTTTTCAAAATTCATTTTCCCATTTTTTGGGAAGGTGAATCTTCTTCCACTTTTTTTAGATATACTTTTCACTATGAATAAACTAATCAAAAAAATATTTTATATGCTATTTATGTTAATTATTATCTCTGTAATTTCATTTTTAGCAATTCATGCAGCACCAAATAGCTTCTTTACAGCAGGTGAGCTAAATCCAAATATGACAGAGGAAGCAATTGCAACTCTAAAGGCTGTCTATGGGCTTGACAAGTCACTATATCAGCAGTACATTGATTGGCTTATAAATATTTTTACTCTTAATTTCGGCATCTCCTTTGTATCAGGACAAGATGTGAGCGCTGAGATATTTAAACGACTTCCTGTAACATTGAGCATGAATATTACTGCCCTGATTGCAGTCTTTGTTCTCTCTCTCTATTTAGGAGTCAAATCAGCACTAAATTATGAAAAAAAATCTGATTATATAATACGCCAAATTTCGTTAATCTCTTTCTCTATGCCGTCCTTTTATCTGGCACTCCTTTTTATAATCTTTTTCTCACTGAAATTAGATCTATTTCCAATTGCGGGTCTGCACTCAATAGAGGCAAAAACAGGTTTGGCTTACTATCTTGATATGGTGTGGCACTTAGTCTTACCGGTTTGTGTTATGATATTTGTTGGAGTTGGCAGCATGATAATATATGTGCGATCACTGACATTAGAGATACTAAAGAGCGATTATTACTACTTTGCACTATCTCGCGGTTTAAAAAAACGAGAGTTGCTTAAGTATTATATACTTCCAAACCTGCTTCCTCCGATTATCACACTCTTGGGACTTTCTCTTCCGGGCTTAATTGGAGGAAGTGTTATTTTGGAGTCTATTTTTGGTATAGAAGGGATGGGACAGCTATTTTTTATGAGTGCTTTAAGTCGTGATTACCCAATAATTATGGGTACTTTGATGATAACAGCATTTTTAACACTTTTGGGTAATATGATTGCAGATTTAATCTTGCTAAAACTGAATCCATACATGAAAAGAAGTTAAAATCAAAAGAGTGAGGCATTAGCTTCCTTTCTTCAATCATTACATACTATAGTATACTTTCTAATTCAGACCTCGTAATTACATCTCTCTTTTGATTCTTAAAAACTATTTTGAAACAGGAAAGCTTTAAGCGGAGTTGTTTGATTTGCGGACTAATTATTTCTTAGCTTTGAAAAAGCTAAAGCTTTAGTGCCTTAGCGGCTAGCGTAACTATACGGGCTTTTGCTCGTATAGTGTATTTAATTAGTTAAAAAGTGCCTCTAAAGCATCTACCCCATCTTTAGCCTCTTCTATCTCACCATCTTCATTTGTTTTGTTGTCGTTTTCAACAAGTTCAATATTTAAGCCACTTATCATAGATGCCAAACGGATATTTATTCCACTCTTACCGATAGCTTTTGATTTTTGATCAGATGGGAGATTTATGATTGCTTTTTCAGCTTCACCCTCTTCATTCTTAACTATCTCTACATGTGAGATAATAGCTGGAGACATAATCCTTGATATAAAGAGTTCCGGAATAGATGTATACTCTATACAGTCTATGTTTTCACCAATCAGTTCAGCACTTACAGCATTGATACGAACTCCTTTAACACCAACGGTTGCTCCAACAGCATCAACTTGAGGGTGTGTGCTTAAGAGTGCTATTTTAGCTCTCTCCCCGGGTATACGAGCACTTGCTTCTATGATTACTGTTCCATCTGAGATTTCAGGAACCTCAAGTGCTAAAAGTTCTTCCAGAAATTTTGGAGAAGTACGTGAGAGTTCTATCTGAATACCATTCTCTTTATCCATGTTGACACGACGCACAACGGCTTTCATATGGTCTCCAACTTCAAAAAATTCACCTTTTATACGGCTCTTCATCGGAAGTACGGCACGAACTTCATCTACATCTATATAGGTAGCATTTTGAGCATCAACTCTTGTGACTCTGCCCGTAACAAGAGTGCCAATTTTTGATTTGTATTTGTTGAAAATCTCATCTTCTACAAGTCTTTGGATATGATATTCGATTTCACGATGAAGCTGAGATGCAGCAGTCCTGCCATACTCTTCTAAATCGTGAGGAATTTGAAGTTGGTCATCAAGCTCAACTTGGTCATCATACTCTCTAGCCTCAGTTATTGAGATATAAGCAGGTGCTATCTCTTCATCTTGAAGTCTTTCATCATCATCCGCTACAACAGTAATAGTTTGAATAATATCAATAGTTTTTGTTTCATCGTTTATATTAGCTTCAAAAGCAAATTTTTGATTAATTACTCTTTTTGCAGTTTGAACAAATGCTGTTTTTAGAGCCTCTATAACTTTTTCAGGTTGAAGGTTTTTCTCATGTGCAATTGCTTCAACAATAGCTAGAATTTTTTCCATTATTATTCCTTAATTTTATCTCTTAAAATGAAAGAAGTCCTCATTTTATATTAAACACAGAGAAGAGAAATGAATTGTCCTCTCTATTTTGCACCAAAAAGTTAGCCTTTTTAAAAGGTATGTTTTATGATTGTCTCATAAAAAACAGTGCTAAATGATTATTGGATTTCTTATGAAGTATGACATTATACCAAAATTCTATAAAATCAGCTTTAATCATCTTTTTAGTAGATTTTTACTATAATGCACTACTTTTATACAGTAATGTAAAATCGCACATGTGCGATGGGCTTCCCTTGAGGGTAAATCTAAGCAGTAGCGTGGATGACGGAGTCAGCGTACTCCCTTGTGGGTATGCCTCCGATATTCGTAGTAAAACAGATGAAGGTAATCCTTCATTTGTGAAATAAAATTAAGGAATAATAATTATGGAATTAAAATTTGCAAGAACTGATATTACATCAAAAGCAAAAAAAGCAGACTTAACAAAGATAGAAGCAAGTGTTGAAAAAGATGATAGTGTGATTTTCTATTTTGATAGAGAAAACTCTCATAAAGACCTTTTAGAGCTTCAAGATCATTTTGAAGCACAAGGTAAAAGTTTTTATATGAGTGAAGTTAAATATGGACTCTCTGATAACGAGTACATGTACCAAGTTCACATAATAAAATAGGTAACAGAATGATTTTTCTCGCCAAAGGCGAACTCTTGTTTACTCAGGACAATTTGGACCCGTTTAAACCATATGAGATTCTGTAATGGCAAAAAAGCTATTTATTGAAACATTAGGTTGTGCCATGAACTCTCGCGACACAGAGCATATGATTGCTCAGTTAAGCGAAAAAGAGGCTTATGAGATTACCGTCGATATGCCTAGTGCTGATTTGATTATAATAAATACATGCTCAGTTAGAGAGAAGCCCGTGTCCAAACTTTTTTCGGAACTAGGTATTTTCAATAAAAAGAGAAAAGCATCCGCTAAGATTGGTGTCTGTGGTTGTACAGCTTCACATCTTGGCGAAGAGATAATTAAAAGGGCTCCCTATGTAAGTTTTGTCTTAGGTGCGAGAAATGTATCTAAAATCACAGAAGTATTGCACAAAGAAAAAGCTGTTGAAGTAGATATTAACTATGATGAGAGTGAATTTGCCTTTAATGATTTTAGAACATCTCCATACAAAGCTTTTATTAATATCTCTATAGGTTGTGATAAGTCCTGTACTTACTGTATCGTCCCAAAAACTAGAGGTGATGAGATCTCTATCCCGGATGGGCTTATTATTCGCGAAGCACAAAGAGCTGTAGATAGCGGGGCAAAAGAGATCTTTCTTTTAGGGCAAAATGTTAATAATTATGGTCGCCGTTTTTCAGGAGAGCATGAGAAGGTAAACTTCTCCGAACTTCTTCGTAGACTTAGCATGATAGAGGGATTAGAGAGAATCCGCTTTACTTCTCCGCACCCTTTTCACATGGATGATGAGTTTATAGAGGAGTTTGCAAAAAACCCTAAAATATGTAAATCAATGCATATGCCGCTTCAAAGCGGCTCTACAAAAGTCTTAAAAGAGATGAAGCGCGGCTATACAAAAGAGTGGTTTTTAGATAGAGTAGAGAAACTCAGAAGTGTCTGTCCGGAGGTTAGTATATCGACTGATATCATAGTTGCTTTTCCGGGTGAGAGTGATGAGGATTTTGAAGATACACTGGATGTTATGAGAAGAGTTGGCTTTGATCAGATTTTCTCTTTTAAATACTCACCTAGACCTGAAACAGAAGCTGAACATTTTACCAACACTGTAGATGAAGATGTGGCTTCTTTTAGGCTTACAACACTTCAAAACCTGCATACAGATATTTTAGATGAAAAAAATGCAAGACAATTGGACAAGGTATATAGCGTCTATTTTGAAGATTTAAATAGAGACTTCTTTGTAAGCGGTAGAAGTGATAATAATATAGTTATAAAAGTCAAAGGTTCAGATGAGCTTTTGGGAGAGTTTAGAGATGTTAAAATAACTGCAATAGGGCGAACAATTTTAACAGGGGAAATTATTGGCTAAAAAAATATTTCGTGCTATGGCACTAGTGATTGTACCGTTTTTAGGGGCACTTTTCATTAGACTGCTTTACGCAACAAATAAAAAAGAGTTAGAACCGGCGGTTATTGCGGGTGAGAAGCCTCTTATTTTTGCTTGCTGGCATGGGGAGCTTCTGATGCTTCCATACCTTTATCAACGATACAGAAAAACTCCACATGCCAAAGTTTTAATATCTAGCCATTTTGACGGTCTTTTAATCTCAAAAACTATAGAATACTTTGGTCTGAAAACAATTGCAGGTTCAACAAATAGAAATGCTGCTAAAGTTTTGATTCAGGGGATTAGAGCTTTAAAAGATGGATATGACATAGGAATTACACCGGATGGACCAAAGGGTCCCAGACATCAAGTTGCAGATGGTATAATAGTTATGGCACAAAAAACAGATACAAAAATAGTTTTGATTAGAATGTTGCCAACTAAATATTGGCAGTTTAAGAGTTGGGATAAATTTACAGTTCCTAAGCCTTTTGGAACTTTAAAGTATTATGCAACACCCCCGATAGATGTTAGTGGCTTAGAACTAGAAGAGGCAAGAACTTTACTGCAAGAGAGGTTACACAAATATGAAGCCTAAAGTACTGATACCGGTTTTAGCACTCTCTCTGCTTTTTATAATGGGGGTGTACTTTTTGACTAACCCATCTTATGAGAAGTCTATAAAAGCGAAATACTATTATGAAACCGGAGATTATAAAGAGGCTTACTCTCTTGCAAAAGAGGCCTTTAGTTTAGATATATATAATCGTATGGCAGCAACCGTTATGACTCAGTCCCAAACATCTTTGAAATATGTGCACTATGTAGAAGATGCTAAAAAATATATGAAAACTATAGATGAAATTGCTCAGCATGAAAATATATCTGATGCAGATAAGGCAAAAATCAAACTTATATGCAAGATTATGTTAAGTGCTTATATAAAGTTGGCGCCAAGCGTCATAACTGATGATGAATTAGTTAAAGAGTCTGCTATTTATCATGAAAAATTCGAGAAGCTCCTTGAAAAAGTTAATAGAAGTTAAGCGTAAAGAGTTTTTACAATATCTTGAAACTATCAGGGGTTACTCTGATCTGACTATAAAAAGTTATGATGAGTCACTAAAAGAAGCCTTTGCCCATATAGAAATTCTTAAAGAAGATAATCATATATTATTTAATCTTATGCCATACCGTATAATAATATCTTCACTTAACTCAAAAACAATCAGTAAAAAGCTTAGTGCTATTCGTTCCTTTTCAGAGTACCTTAATGAGAGTGGCACAGCAGTGGTTTTAAAAGCAGATGAGAGTGTGAAAGTTGCAAAAACACTGCCAAAACCGATCTCCCATGAGCATATAGTTGAAGCTCTACAGCGTAGCGAACCTGTAGAGAAGTTAGTTGTTGTGATGCTCTATACGCTTGGTTTGAGAATATCTGAACTCTCACTCTTGGAGTGCAAAGATATCTCAAGTGAATGGATAAGAGTATTAGGAAAAGGGAGTAAACACAGAGATATTCCGCTTATACCATACACCAAAGAGTTGTTAGATGAGTATTTAAGTACATCAATACAAAAAAAGTTTGTTTTTGAGAAAAATGGCGAAAAATTAAGCGAAAACAGTCTAAGATATATAGTAGTAAAAGTCTTTAGAAGAGTTGGATTAAAGGTTAGCCCTCATCAGTTGCGTCACTCTTACGCATCTGGGCTACTCAATGCCGGTGCACCGATTGCTGATGTTAGCGAGTTGTTGGGGCATTCATCTATGGCTACTACGCAAATATATACAAAATTGGGCAGCGCATTGAAACAACAAAACTATAATACGGCTCATCCTCTTTGTGGAGTGGGCAAGATATGATAAGTAAACTTTTAGAGTCCTTATATACAAAGGTTTTTATAAATATCATTGTTGAGAACCTACAGAGTGTTGTATATATTGAGGTTTGTTCAGGGGACAATCTACTTGAGAATTTACATAAAAAGTTTGATACAACAACAATAAACTCTAAGATGTATGAGTTTATCCGAGCTTATCTTAAAGAGTCGCCGTTTTGTTATATTTCCGTTTTAGACAAGTCTCCATTGCAGGGAGCTATTCCTACCTGTACAGTTAGCGAGATGAAGGGTTATTGTGATATTACCTCGTCTAAATACCTCTGTTTTTCAAAAGAGTGGTCATTTTATACATCAGAGTATGACCTTGAAGCTATTAAACATGATTACAGAAGTATAGGTGTTGATTTTATTTTTTCACCCTTTGTAATAATGGCTGAGTTTTTTAAAGATAAAATAAACTCTACACTCTCAATGTTTGTGTTAATTGAAGACAACTACATAGCTTTTACTGTTTTTAATAACTCTGAGCTGCTATATGCCGAGTATTTGGATATGGAGCACCATAAGGATGATGAAGACCTTATGATGGATTCACAATTAGAAGAGGAAGAGCTTCTATTAGATATAGAAGGTATTGATTTAGAAGAGGTAGATTTAGAAGATGACATTGGCTCATTAGATGATTTTGCAAATATAGAAGATTTAGATAACTCTGAAGATATAGATGAGTTTTCAGAAGAACAAGAGGTTGAAGAGTCGGCTCATAAAGATGAAGAGATAGGTACTGACGGCTTTAATGAAGATTATCAAAGGTTCTCATTAATACAGAGTTCTTTAAGCACTTTTTATAAAAATCCAATATATAAGAGTCAGTTTATAGAGAGTGTTTATATTGCTGACGGTGTTGGTGTGAGCAGTGATCTTAAAGGGTATCTCGAGGAGGAGATGTTTTTAAGTGTATATGTTAGAAAAATAGATCTAGGTGTCTCCGTGTGTGATATGGCAAAGGCAGAGTTAAATGAGATATAGCTATATAAAACCTAGAAAAAAAACACTTTTTACCAAAGATATACAGCTACTCTTTGCTTTTTTTGGCGTAACAATCTTTATGCTTTTTAGTACATACGCTTTTTTGCTTTTCCGCGACTATAGGTTTAATCAAGATAGGGCAGAGATTAATATGAAAAAAGAGGAACTTCGTCTGCATATCTCAAAGATGAATAAGCAGATTAGCTCTATTGAGCAGCAAAGTATGCTCTCAGAGAAAGTATTTACAAAAAACAGCATTCTAAAAGAGAGTATCAATAACCTGTTTGATTTGGTTCCTGGTCGAATTACACTTTCAGAGGCTAAGATAATGGAGAATGGACTTATTCTTTATGGTATTACTCCAAATAAGGATGTATATAATTTTATGCTTCAGGCACCGCTGCGTTCTATATTCTATAAAACATATAGTAGTTTTTACCCTGCTAAAAACGGCTGGTTAAGGTTTGTATCTACAAACTATATGAATGAAGAGGAGTTAAGCAGTGAAGATTAATCTCTCCAGACAAAATATTTACCTTTTTGCACTCTCTATTTTTCTGCTCATATTTGTTTTAGTTTTCTCGTTCTCTGTTTTAATTCCAAAAGGAAAAAAGTATAGAATAAAGAGGGGTGAAGTAAATATAGAGAGTCGTGAGTTAAAACAGCTAAGTGATTTTTCTCTTGAAACAGAGGTGATTCTTCAAAAACTACAGAGTGACAACCTACATATTATTACCGCATTTGAGAACATATTTAATGCGCAGAGGTTTGAGAAACAGTATAAAAGTTTTTTTAGCTCTTTAAGAGTATCTAAAAAGAGTAAAGTTGGCGATGAAGATGGTTTTAGTGTATATGAAGTAAATACAAGCTCTGAAATAAGTTCACCAAAAAGTTTTTATAACTTCTTGGATGCAGTAAATAAGAGTGACTGGATTATAGCTATTAATTTCCCCATAAACTTTAAAAGAGATAGTGAGATGATTAGCTCCTCTTTTACTATGAAAGTTTATGGCAACAAAAGAGATCTAAACAGCAGTAAATAACTCCTTGACCTTTATAAAAGCCTCTCTGTCCTTATATAGATAAGGACGTAGTTTAGGCTCTATCTTTAGTAACCTGCACTCCTCTTTAAACTCACGAGACATCTGCAGTTCTTCGGTTATATATGGCGCTATAAATACAAAACCTCTATCTTGGTTAACAAGAAACTTTCTTCCCAAAACAGCTGTTTTTTCACTTTTTAAAAGTTCTCTCTCATTTGCGCTGGGCATATGAAACTTTGATTTTAAATATTTATCTATTACAAATATATCTGTTCTTGAATTTTGCGAGCTTTTAAAATAAGCCAGTTCATTGATACTTTTTATCTCTATACTTTTAATTAAATTTTCTCTGTCTTCATCTATATATTTAAAACTTTTTTTGATTCCTGAGAGATATTTTTCTAAAAGAGGCAGAGAGTAGTTGTGCCTAAAAGAGTTTCGCTTTATATCTTCGTTGAGATTACTCTCATCTTCAAAGTACCTATTTTTATTCGCCTGCAGATAAACTAACAGTTCTTGTTTGTCTAGATGAAGCAGCGGACGAACAAGTGTGTAAAAACCTCTATCTTGTTCTATCTGCATTCCGGCTATCTCTGCACATCCTGCACCCTTACAAAACTGCATAAGCATCCACTCAAATCTGTCACCGAGATGGTGCGCGGTTATAAGGTTGTCATAGCCGTATTTGTTAATAAGCTCTTCAAAAAAGTTGTACCTAATCTCGCGCGCAACAGCTTCAAAGTTTTTTTCAAATTTTTCGGCATTAAATACATGACATGTCAAGTTATGCGTAAGAGCAAGTTCCTGCGCATACTCCACCTCTTTAATGCTCTGCTCTCTGACCCCGTAGTTTACAATGGCTATATCAAATTTAATATTATATTGTAGAAGAAGAAAAAACAGGGCGGTAGAGTCTACGCCTGCAGAAAAGGCTAAAAGGTTTTTTTTATCTTTTAGATTCGATAGTGTCGTGTTCTCAAGCATTGTCTACTGTTGCAGTCAGGATATTCCCAACAATACCTGTTATCTTGGCTCTGTAAATTTTGCCAAACTCCAACTCTTCATCCTTGGTTCTGTCATTGACGTATATCTCACCATCAATCTCAGGCGCCCAGATACTCTCTTTTGCACTTAGCAGATACTCATGTTCATCACTCTCACCGTCAATTATGATTTCAACATCTTTGCCGATTTCTGCTTTAAGAGAGCTCTCTAAACAGGCGGTCGCGATTTCTCCGAGTATATCTGCACGCTCGGCAATAACTTCTGCATCAATCTTATTACTCATATCATATGCAGGAGTTGTCTCTTCATCTGAGTATGAAAAGACATTAATTCTGTCAAACCCAAAATTAGCAGCAAACTCACACATCTCTTCAAACATCTCCTCTGTTTCATTTGGATGTCCTACGATAAAACTGGTTCTAATAAATCTGTTTGGAAGTGACTTCATAAAGTCAAGCAGTTCAAGAGTCTGACTTTTTCCAAAGCCTCTTTTCATTGTGCGCAGCATCTCATCATTTATATGCTGAATCGGCATATCGAAATAGTTATGGAAAATTTCACTCTTGGCTATGTTTTTTAGCAGTGATATAGTGGTTGTTGATGGATATAGATATAAAATTCTAGCAGATTTAACACCCTCTATAAGCTCTATTCTCTGGATAAGAAGGGATAGCCCGTCTTTTATGTTTTGATCTCTTAGGTATGATGAACTGTCTTGAGAAACAAAGGAGAAATCATAATATCCTTTTGCCACGAGAGACTCGACCTCTTTGGCAATGGAGTCCAGATTCCTGGAGGTTAGTTTGCCTTTAAACGATGGAATTGCACAGAAGCTACATACCTGGTTACACCCCTCTGAGAGCTTAATGTAAGCGTGGTAGGTCGAGCCTGTTACAACACGCTCTGCTCCATCTATTAGGAATACTTCATCTGAGAAACGGCTTCTCTTATCTTGTAAAAGCTCATCTATTTTGTCGTAGTCACCAACACCGGTAAATATGTCTACTTCGGGCATATCTTCTGCTAACTCTTTTTTATATCTTTCACTAAGACAGCCTGCCATAACCAAAACAGACTCCTCTTTTCTTCCATCATGAAGATTTAAAACAGTATTTATTGATTCCTCTTTTGCAGCATCTATGAATCCACATGTATTGACAATGATTACGTCAGCGTCACCCTGTTCATCAGTTAGTTCAAAGTTTTGGAGTTTACCCATCATAACTTCTGTGTCAACCAGGTTTTTTGTACAGCCAAGAGAGACTATGTGAAGTTTATTGCTCATGTTTACTACTTTTAAATATTTTTCGTATTATATCTTAATTCTATTTTGAAGAGATTATCTTTAGTGCTACGTCGGCTAGTGAGACTGTATGATAAAAGCTTATAGAGTGTGTAAATAAATAGTATAATACGCTTATGAAAATATATGATGTTTTAATTTTAGGTGCAGGGGCAAGCGGTCTTATGTGTGCTGCCGAGTTAGATAAAAAGTTGTCAGTTGGCATTGTTGATGTAAACAGTAAGATAGCAGAGAAATTAAAGATTTCAGGCGGCGGAAAATGTAATATCACAAATGTTCATGTAAGTGAAGATAACTACGATGGAGATAGCGAGTTTATATCTGTATCACTGAATGAGTTCTCTAAAGATGATTTACTGGAGTATCTTCAAAACAGAGGTGTAACACCTGTAATACGAAAAAATCGTTACTACTTCTGCAGGGACTCTTCTGATGAGATAATAGATATTTTAAAAAAAGAGACCAGAGATGCAGATATTCTTCTAAACAGAGATATCTTAGAGGTTAAAAAAATAGATAACATTTTTGAGCTCAAGAGTTTAAAAGGGCTATTAAAAGCAAAAAAACTTATTGTTGCAAGTGGTGGAAAAAGTTTTAAAAATCTGGGTGCTAGTGATATTGGAGTTCAAATAGCAAAAAGTTTTGATATAAAAGTAAAAGAGTTCACTCCGGCACTTGTAGGGCTGACTGTTCAAAAAGAGCAGTTTTGGATGAGGGAGCTTAGCGGTCTGAGCTGTTATGTGAATATAAAAATAGATGATAAGATTTTAAAAGAAGATCTTCTTTTTGCTCATAAAGGGATAAGCGGACCGGCTGTTCTTTCGGCATCACTCTATTGGAAAAAAGGGAGCATAGTAGTAGACTTTTTACCAAACAACAATATATTGGAACTTATAAAGGGAAGTAAAAAGTTGCTGAGTTCTGTAATACCTCTGCCAAAGAGACTCTCTAAAGCTATTTTAGAAGCTTTAAGGCTAGAAGATATTGAGTGTAAGAGATTAACTTCCACAATTAAGGAGGAGTTGAGAAAAATTCACTCTTACGAGTTTGCTCCTGCAGGTAATTTCGGTTTTAGTAAGGCTGAGGTCTGTCGCGGCGGTGTTGAGACAGATGAGATAAATCCATACTCTTTGGAGTCTTTAGATGTTGATAACCTATATTTTATAGGTGAAGTTGTAGACGTGACCGGTGAGCTTGGCGGATACAATTTTCAGTGGGCTTTTAGTAGTGGAGTCACTTGCGCAAGAGCAATAAATAACAGATAAAAATATTATAATTCAGTGGTGCTCACAACTGGACTCGAACCAGTGACTCTTACCTTGTCGAGGTAATACTCTACCAACTGAGTTATGCGAGCAAGAGCGTAATTCTACCAAAAAATACTTAAACTAATTTTTCTTTTCAAGCTTCAAAAAAAGTTTCTGAAATTTTAAAATCCATATTGTTATTTACTTTTAATTTATGTTTATTAAGTGTATAATTTCGCAATAATTAAAAAGTACCCAAAAGGTAAGTTATGAACTTAACTGAGTTAGAAGAAATAGGTCTAAAAAACGTTGGTAGGGTTTATCATAATCTTGGTTATGATGAACTGATTCAACATGAGATTGATAATGATGAGTGTGCAGTTACAAAAAAAGGTGCAACTGCTGTCGATACCGGTATATTTACAGGACGCAGTCCAAAAGATAAATATTTTGTAGATGCCGACCCGTCAAATAAGTATATTGCTTGGGGTGATGTTAATAAAAAAGTAAGTGCAGATATCTTTGCAGAGCTGTTAACTGTGGCTCAGGAGCAACTCTCAAACAAAGATATTTATGTTACTGATGTGTTTTGTGGTTCTAGTGCAGCATCTAAGCGTTCAGTTCGTTTTGTATCTGAGATAGCATGGCAATCACACTTTGTTAAAAACATGTTTATACGTCCAACAGACTCAGAACTAGAAGTATTTAAGTCAGACTTTACAGTTTTAAATGCTTGTAAAGTGGTAAATGAGAAGTGGAAAGAGCATGGCTTAAACTCTGAAGTATTTGTACTCTTTGATATAGAGAATAACATGGCAATTATTGGTGGTACCTGGTACGGCGGTGAGATGAAAAAAGGTATTTTTTCAATGATGAACTACTGGCTGCCGTTGGAGGGTAAACTACCGATGCACTGTTCTGCAAATGTTGGTGAGAGAGGTGATACTGCACTCTTCTTTGGACTCAGCGGAACAGGTAAAACAACTCTCTCTACCGATCCTCATCGTGCATTAATCGGTGACGATGAACATGGTTGGGATAATTACGGTGTATTTAATTTTGAGGGTGGCTGTTACGCAAAAGTAATCAACCTTGATGGAAAAAGTGAACCTGAGATTTACAATGCGATTAGAACAAATGCACTACTCGAAAATGTGGTGATGTATGGAGAGGGTGAAGTAGATTATGAAGATGGAAGTAAAACTGAGAATACTCGTGTCTCTTACCCAATAGAGCATATTGAAAACCATGAGACTTCTCTAAGTGCCGGTCACCCGGAAAATATAATCTTTTTGACTGCTGATGCTTTTGGTGTTCTTCCTCCGGTCTCTAAGCTTACCCGTGAACAAGCAATGTACTATTTTCTGAGTGGATATACTGCTAAGGTTGCGGGAACTGAACGTGGTATTACAGAGCCTGTTGCAACATTCAGTGCCTGTTTTGGTGAGGCATTCTTGCCGCTTCATCCGACTGTTTATGCAAAACTTCTTGGTGAAAAAATTGATAAGCACGGTGTTAATGTCTATCTTGTCAATACCGGATGGACTGGTGGAATCTATGGAGTAGGGCATAGAATGAGTATCAAAGATACTCGTGCCTGTATTAATGCAATATTAGACGGTAGTATAAAAAGTAGTGAGTTTGATGTCACTAAGACATTTAGACTTCATGTTCCAAAGACACTGGGCAATATTAATCCGGATATATTAAACCCTCGTAATGCTTGGAAAGATAAAGATGAGTTTGATAAGACTAGAGATATGTTAGCTGACATGTTTGTTGAGAACTTTAAAAAATACCAAACCCAAGATGCTGAGTTTGATTACTCTAAAGCAGGTCCAAAAGTAGGAAGTTGATTTTCATACTCTCTAAAAAACTAAGCCTTAGGGCTTTCGTTTTCTAAAGAAACTCAGTTCCTTCGTTTTCTGAAGAAGCTAGTTTCTACGCTTTCTAAAGAAACTCAGTTCCTTCGTTTTCTAAAGAAGCTAGTTTCTACGCTTTGTGGCGTGTGACATATAGAGCCATAAACTTCCACCCAAAACTACAAGTATTATCGGCGCTATCCAAGGTTTATCTCCTACAATACCTGCTATCTTTACCAAAAAGTCTCCGGAGTAGTAGCTTCCAAGTCCAAAGACTAAAGCCCAGACTGCAGAACTTAAGACGTTTAAGAGAGCAAACTTTTTAAAGTCATATTTTGTAAGACCGATTGCAATCGGTATAAGAGTTTTAATCCCATAAATAAATTTTTGAAACAAGATTATCCAAGAGCCATTCTTTTTCATCATAATATGAGCAAGTGCTAATTTTCTTCTGTGCTTGCGCAAGCCTTCCATCATCATACTTTTTTGGTATCTAGCCATATAAAAAAGCAGAACATCGCCAAGGGCATTGGCAACAAAGGCTATAAACATTGCAAGTCCCAAGTCCATCTTCCCCATGAAAGATAAAATGCCTGCTCCAATAAGTGCTATAAACCCGCCGCCAAGTGAGTAAAGAAAAAGCCCTATATAGCCATAAGTTGCTAAATTGCTAAATGTATCTTCCATAAAAATCCTAAAGTTTTTTAATTTTTGTTATCTCATCACGAAGTCTGGCAGCCTCTTCGAAGTTTAATTCCTTAGCTGCTTCTTTCATCTTTAAAGAGAGCTCTTTAACCATTGCTTTTCTTTCTGATGCCGGTATTTTATCCATTTTTTTATGCTTTTGGTAAATATCGCCGTGATCCTCTAGTTTTAAATTCTCATCTAGTGAACGCCGAGTCGTTTTTGGAGTGATACCGTACTTTTTATTGTGTGCTTCTTGAAGCTCTCTTCTTTGGCTTGTTTTATCTATAGCTCTCTGCATAGAGCCTGTTATCTTGTTTGCATAGAGAATAACTTTTCCGTTTTCATTTCTAGCACCTCGACCTATTGTTTGAACTAGAGCTGTCTCACTTCTTAAGAAACCCTCTTTGTCTGCATCTAAAATAGCAACCAGACTGACTTCCGGCAGGTCAAGTCCCTCACGAAGCAGATTTATTCCAATCAGTACATCAAACTCACCAAGTCTAAGTGAGCGGATTATCTGGTTTCTCTCAATTGTGTCAATATCAGAGTGCATATACTGAACTTTTATTCCTAAGTCCGCCAGATATTTTGTAAGTGCCTCTGCCATCTTTTTTGTAAGAACAGTTATAAGCACGCGCTCATCTTTAAGTGTAACTTTTTTTATCTCATCGTGAATATCTTCAACCTGATTATCAGAACTTTTTATCTCTAAAATCGGGTCAAGAAGTCCGGTGGGTCTGATGATTTGTTTGGCTGTAACAGTTGACATATCAAGTTCGTACTCGGCAGGAGTGGCTGATACAAAAAGGTAATGCGGAGCTTTGTTTATATACTCCTCAGCTTTTAAAGGTCTGTTATCAAGAGCACTGGGAAGTCTAAAGCCATAATCTACAAGTACCTCTTTTCTTGCTCTGTCGCCCGCATACATCCCACGGTATTGAGGAAGTGAAACATGTGATTCATCGACGATAACAAGATACTCTTTATGATGCAGTGCAAAATAATCAAGTAGAGTGTATGGAGCTTCTCCAGGTTTTTTATTAGTCAGGAGTCTTGAGTAGTTCTCAACTCCTTTACACATACCGGTTGTTTGAAGCATCTCCAAATCAAACTCAACTCTCTGTTTTAGTCTTTGATACTCTAGCAGCTTTGCCTCTTTTTGAAAGTATGCAAGCCTCTCATCAAGCTCCTCTTCTATACGCTTTATTGCTACTGCCATTTTCTCCTGAGAGACGCTAAACTGCGAAGTCGCATAGATTGTAAAGTGTTTATGATCTTCAAGTCTCTTGTTATCTATAATATCAAAGGTGTAAATTGCCTCTATATCATCGCCGAAAAACTCTATTCTGATTGCTTCTTGTTCAAAATAGGGAGGGTAAATATCTAAGGTCTCACCATTAACACGGATATGTCCGCTGTCAAAATAGGTGTCATTTCTACTGTATCCCATTTCAACCAAGCGAAGCAGTAGTTTTTTTTGAGAGATGTTATCTCCAACTGCCACAGACTGAACCATGTTCTCATACTCTTCAGGGTCACCTAAACCGTAGTTTGCAGAGACCGAAGCTATAACAATAACATCATCATAACTTAAGAGATTTGCAGTTGAGGAGAGTCTCATCCTCTCTAGTTCATCATTGATAGCGCTATCTTTTTCTATAAAGAGGTCTTGGCGGGGTATGTAAGCCTCAGGCTGATAATAATCATAGTATGATACAAAATATTCAACATGGTTGTTTGGAAAGAATTGACGGAACTCTGAGTACAACTGTGCTGCTAAAGTCTTGTTGTGAGTCATAATAATAGTCGGCATCTTTACATTCTCTATAATCTTCGCCATAGTATATGTTTTTCCACTGCCGGTAACACCCTCTAGTGTCTGGTAACGATTACCTTTTATTATGGAATCACTCAGGGATTTTATTGCAGTCGGTTGATCTCCGGCCGGAGAATATTCTGAATTTACTTTAAGGTTTGGCATCTCAAATTATAGCTAATTTTACATATTAATGGGGTTTATTCGAGGATGAGCAGCACTTTTGCACATTTATATTGCTTTGAGAGATTTTTACACATAAGATAATTTTTTTAAACACTTATATGATATAATGAAAAATTATGAAATTAGGATTATATCTAGCTACTATTGTGAGTGCTGTGTTATTATTATCGTCATGTAGTGACTCTAACACAAAAGAGAGTTACGTTCCCTCATCAAAAAAAATGGACCTGCAAACATTAAAGTTTGGTATACATCCATATTTGAACTCTAAAAAAATGTATATCTATTATAGACCAATTTTAGATTTAATTGAAACTAAGTTAGGCGACGTTGATATTGTGCTGGAGACCTCTGCTACATATGCAGAGTATAATGTTAAACTCTATAGGGGTGACTTTGATGTTTCATTGCCTAATCCTTTTCAAACATACAATTCGCTCTCTAAAGGTTATAAGGTAATAGCAAGAATGAAGCCCGATAGTGTTTTTAGAGGTATTTTTGTAGTTAGAAAAGATTCAAATATAAAGACTGTCAGTCAGCTAAAGGGCAAAAATGTAAGTTTTCCGGCTCCTACCGCACTTGCAGCTACGATGATGCCGCTTCTATATCTGCATGAACATGGTTTGGATGTCAAAAAAGATATTGTTAAGAAGTATGTCGGATCGCAGTACTCATCTATCTTAAATGTTTTTAGCTCAGATACTATAGCAGGTGCCACCTGGCCCCCTCCATGGGAATCATGGAAAAGAGAAAATGCAGACAAAGCAAAAGAGATGGAGGTTGTATGGCAGACGGAGTCACTGATTAATAATGGAGTCGTTGTTAAAAAAGGCATAGATGAAGAGATAGTTAAGAAAATTGTTAATGTTCTTGTGAACCTTGACACTACGCCAAAAGGCAAAGTGTTATTGGGTAATGCAGGTTTTGACGGCTTTATAGAGTCTGATAACAGTGACTACGATGTCGTGGCAGATTTTTTGATAAAATATAACAAAGCTATGGGAACAACAGAGTGAAACTTTTCTCACTATATAAAAAGCATATGCAAAGTGTTAAAAGCAAACTTATAGTTAATGTCATAGTGATTCATGCTATTTTAATGGGTCTGGTTGTATTGGATTTAACTAAAAGAGAGCAGACCTTTATGCAAAAACAGCTCTCAGAAAAAGGGTATGAACTTACTTCTATTTTGGCATCTAATGCTACTGTAGCTCTCTTAAATAACGATTTAGTTGCTCTTGATGAACTTCTTTCAGACATGAACAGGATAAAAGACCACTATATGATATTTATACTGGATAAGCATGCCAGAGTAAGAGCCTCAACAAAAAGCGGCTATATTGGCAGCTACTTAGATGATAAATTTAGTAAAAAACTTTTGACAAAGTTAGTAGATGATAATCTTGATAGTTATCAAGAGGTACATAATAACATAGTAGATACGGTACATGTAGTAAAGATCAACAATAGTGTTATTGGATATACGAGAACACTTATGGACAGAGCTTCTCTATCTAGTGAGATTAAAATTATCGAGAAACAAGGGTATCTTTACATACTCTTTGCAATCATTATCGGTGCTTTTTTTGCATGGTTAGTTGTTAGAAGGTTGACAGATAGGCTTAACCGTGTCTCTGAGGCAGCTAAAAAAATTGCAAATAAAGACTTTAATGTTATTTTACCACTCTGTGGTAATAGTGATGAACTCTCTGAAATGGTTAATGCATTTAATATAATGAGCAGATCTATTAACGGCTATATCGATGAGTTGAAAAAAAGTAACAAGAGAGTACAGGAGAGCGAACAAAAACTATTAGAAGCACAAGAGATAGCACATGTTGGAAGCTGGGAGCTTGATTTGCGAACATCAGTGATACAGTGGAGCCCGGAAGTTTATAAGATTCGTGACAGAGATCCAGAAACTTATCTACCAACAATGGAAGATTATTTTTCATCTTTAGATGAAGAGGATAGAGTAGCTGCGCAAAATATATTAGATAGTGCAATTTTCTCAGGCAAAAAAACTGAAGTTGAGACTAAAGTCCATTTAGATGACGGCAGTGTTAAATATATACACTTGACTGCTTTGGCTCATTATGACGGTAGAGGGAAGGCTTATAAGGTTACAGGAACAACACAGGACATTACCCAACATAAAGAGGATGAGTTAAGATTAAAGGTTAGAGAGAAGCAGTTGTTTATTCAGTCCCGTTTAGCACAAATGGGTGAGATGATTAGTATGATAGCGCACCAGTGGAGACAGCCTTTAGGGGCGATTGCAGCAACATCAGTTAATCTCAAAGTTAAAATGATGTTAAATACATTTGACCTACAAACTAATGAGGGACAAGAGGAGTGTAAAGAGTATTACTTGAAAGAACTAAGTGATATTGAGGTATATGTGCAGACTCTCTCAACGACAATTGATGATTTTAGAAATTTTTATAAAATTAATAAAAAATCTGTAAAAGATAAGATAGATACAGTTATTATAAAAGCGTTGAATATTATTAAAAGTTCATTGGAAAACGATTTAATAGAAGTAGTTTATGAAGCCAATTCGACAAAAGAGATAGAGATGTATGATGGTGAATTGATGCAGGTAGTTTTAAATATTATTAAAAATGCTCAAGATAATTTCAAAGAGAGAAGTGTAGAAAACCCGACAATCAAAATAACTTCTCAGGATAGAACTATTGAGATTTGTGATAATGGTGGAGGTATACCTGATGATATTATTGATAAGATATTCGATCCCTATTTCTCAACTAAAAGTGAAAAGAATGGCACAGGTCTAGGTTTATACATGTCAAAAATAATTATTGAAGATCATCATAATGGAGTTTTAAAAGCTCAAAACAACAGGGATGGCGTCTCTTTTTATATTGAATTAAATAAATAAAAATCTCTTATATTGCAACAATTTATGAAGTAGTTTGCAATATATTTAAAATTTATCGTAAAAATATTGTATTTTATTATTATTAGGGTATACTTTCTCCAATGAAAGATGATTCGAGTTACATCTTTAGCTTGCTTTATATTGATGACGTCAAAGTTAACAGTTAGATCACCTAAAAGAAAAATTCATATTAGATTTTCAACCATCTTAGAAATAAGATGTATTAATAAACAAAAGGTATTACAATGGCAGATTTAGTTAACGGTACAGTTAAATGGTTTAACAGCGACAAAGGTTTCGGATTTATAGAACAAGAGAATGGCGGTAAGGATGTATTCGTACATTTTCGTCAAATTAACAACCCTGGTTATGGTCGTGTTTCTTTAGACGAAGGTCAAAAAGTAACTTTCTCAATTGGTGAAGGTGAAAAAGGTCCTCAAGCAGAGAACGTTACACCACTGTAATCTTCTTTTTCGTTGAGCGGAAACAGTTCCGCTCACTTCTCCAACACACTACTAAAAAACCCAATATTTAGACTTTTCATTTTAAAACGGAATTAATCCAAGTTTGATTTTAACAAGCTTATTGATTAGAACTACTTTAAATTATGCTAAAATTATGTTTATACAATAATAAGTAGGATTGTTTTATGCAAACTCAAACAACTTTAGCAAAATTAAATGATAAAATATCAAATATTCTAGAACAATATAGTGCCCTTAAGAGTGAGAATGAAGCACTTCGTATAGAGATTGTAAAGATAAAAGCAGAGAGTGAAATTAAAAATCAAGAGATAGAAAAACTGATTGAACAAAATACAATGAAAGATTTAGAGATAGAAGAGATAGTAGAAAAAATTGAAAGTATAATGGTCTAGATTTTATGAGTAAAAAACTTGGTTTGAATATTGGTGGACGACGTTTTGATGTTGATGTAGAAGATGATTTTGCTCCTTTTTTAGCACAACAGATGAAAAAAGATTTTAATATAGAGGGCAATAACGATCTCAAAATATTACTTCAAGCATATGTTCGTAAAAACCATGACCTATTTTTACAAGAGCAAAAGATAGAGGAAATAACAAGAAAACTAGAGCTGTAAATCTAGATTTATTCTATTATAAGTTAAGAGTGATATAATTTCACTCTCTTTTATAGAGATGGTGTGCGCTCGTAGCTCAGCTGGATAGAGCACTGGTTTGCGGTACCAGCGGTCACATGTTCGAATCATGTCGGGCGCACCATACTTACATTACATACTCCCTTCATAATTATGTTTAACAGTTTTTTAAGTTTTACAGAGTTATTTTATCATACCAATTGATTTATTTAGTCTAATTTATTTAATTAAATATAAGAAATTAAGCTAAAACACCATCTGCTCTCATCATATTGTTTTTGATTTTGTATAATATAAGTATTAACTTGACTATATCTCCTTATCGCTTAACTGGATAAAGCAGTCCCCTCCTAAGGGATAGCTCGTGGTTCGACTCCACGTAGGGAGACCATGCTTGGTGTAATAATATTTATAAAAAAATCCTCAGTCGCTATATTTTATGCAAACTTGAAATAACTTCTAATTTTTACCTGTTAATACTACATAGATAGGCAAAAGCAATAGTTAAAAGGTTTTTTGTACTATTAACGCCAATTCAAATAGTAAGTGCAACACCTGATTAAACTGCTACATAAGATTTCGTAATTGTATCGAAAAATACTTCTGCCGGCGTTTTGTATCCGAGAACTTTTCTAGGTCTACGGTTTAACTTG
>Ga0316207_10000266_pt1 | contig 99399 bp, 98 predicted proteins | sample 6weekpyrite_MG_FD_204943 | JGI IMG/M metagenome (GOLD analysis project Ga0316207, IMG submission 204943) | Microbial mat bacterial communities from mineral coupon in-situ incubated in ocean water Damariscotta River, Maine, United States -... | ecosystem: Environmental > Aquatic > Marine >...
ACACTACGCTGACTTGAGGGGGGAAAGATGTGTTGCTGAAAAGGGGTTGCCAGCCCTGATGAATGCAGGGCTGGCAAGGTGGTTAGGTAGCGGGAGGCTTGCTACCTATGGAGGCTGGGTTGGGGAGTCCAGTAGCGACTTGGGTTTGGCTGGGCGTCAGCTGGCGATGGCTTGGTTGCGATTTGGGAGCCAGGCAACGTGGGGGTGCAAGGCATCGACCGAGATTACAATCTCCATATGCAGACGACGGCTGATCTCATCAAAGTCATCGGGGTTTTTGAATTCCTGATGCCAGTGGCGGAAGTGTTCAGTATTGAGGTAAAGCATGTTGGGCCAATGATCGTGTTTGCGCTCAAAATCTACGGCTAATCGGAAAATGTAGCTCAGCATTTTATTTCCTCCTGGCTCGCGTTGCGAGTTAGTCACCCAATATGTAGTGTCTTATTGACCACCGTCATACAATATATCGGGTCTCTGGGCTGAGACTTTAATATTATTATTAACTAACAGACAGCAACGCCCCCAGAACCTTGGGGGCGCTGCTGTGATTGGTGTTGGAGGAATTAAATTCCGGAGTATGAGGTGAGGAAGTTGGCGCAGAAAATGGCAAATGCGGCGACTACGGGTAGACCACATAAAACTGTGATGATGTCTTTACGGCGGTAGAGTTCTTTTTTGTCTGGACTGGTGCTCATGTATTGCTCTCCCAAAATCTATAAATGCATGTAAACAAGCTGGTTGAAAACTGCTAAATAGATCGCGGCGCTGCCGATGAGGCGATCAGAAAAATATTAGAACAAAATTCCTGAGTTGCAAGCTTGGGTAATGATTTGGTGTGAGCGGAGACATGCAATAGCAGTTTAGGCTACTGTTATCGCGTGGTTGGGCAGGGAGAAGGTTGGACGTTAACAGCTTTGGCGAATTTGCCAGCCGAAGTCTTCGTCCTTGTTGAGTTTTACTTGGTCGGTGGTGCCCCAGGATATCTCAATGCAATCGATCTCATCGTCGTCCTGTACGCCTGCTTGCTCAATAAGCTGACGAACTTGCTGCCAAGTAAATTTGTTGGTTCCCTTTGTTGTTGGATTGTCTGTGTGCATAAGTAAACCCTCATTAGATGGTGGTTAATCGTCAGTATAGCAACACAAGTTGACTTTGTATTTATAAGCGTTTTACTAGGTTAATCATTGGCTTGGCGGCTGTGTTGAGAGCAATGAGGGTACTTTTAACTGGTAACGAATTTTACGCCGATCAGGAGCAGCATGCTGGCCAGCAGTGGGCGGGTGATGCGTTCGGGAACAGAACCACTTAAGTGACTGCCCAGGTAAATTCCTGGCAGCGAACCGAGTAGTAGGATTAATAATAGCTCGATATCTACGGTGCCCATTTGTAAGTGACCGAGACCGGCGATCAGGGTCAGAGGAACGGCGTGGGCGATGTCGGTGCCAACTACGCGTTTAATTGCCAGAGAAGGGTAGAGGAACATCAATATAGCGGCTCCAAGTGCCCCGGCGCCAACCGAGGTGATGGGCACTAGCAGTCCAAGTAGCACTCCGGCCGCGATGGTGACGTGGTTGCGCTTTTTTCGCCAGATGGGGTATTTGGTACTGAGCGTATTGCCAAAGCGGTTCATCTGGTTGCGAAAGATGATGGCGCAGGCAGTTAAAATCAGGGCAATGCCGAGTGTGGATGTGATTAATGTTTCAAGTTGGTGGTTTTGGCCAAGTTGATCTTTGATCAGCACCAGGCTGACGAGGGCGGTGGGGATGCTGCCCAGGCTGAGCAGGGCGACAATCTTCCAGTCTATATGCTGTTTGCGGTTGTGTTTCCAGACCCCGCCAGCCTTGGTAATGGCAGCAAATAACAGGTCGGTACCAACGGCAATAGCAGGATTGACCTGGAACAGAAATATCAGCAGCGGTGTCATTAGTGAGCCGCCGCCAACACCTGTTAGGCCGACCAGCAAGCCAACCAAAAATCCAGCAGCTGTATAACCCCATTCCATGTTTGATATCGGCGTATTGTGTAAGAATTTGGGGCAATATAACAACCTATCTTTATTGTTAAAAATAATATGATATTCTGTGAATATTCGTTAAAGGTATATTGGGGTTATGAAACTACAGCAGCTTATCTATATCCGAGAGGTGGCGCGGCGGGGTTTGAATGTCTCGGCTGCAGCCGATGCTTTGCATACGGCTCAGCCAGGTGTTAGTAGCCAGGTTCGTTTGTTGGAGGATGAGCTTAGCGTGCAGATCTTTGAACGCAATGGCAAGCGTCTGGTTGGCGTAACTGAGCCGGGCAAGCAAATACTGGAGATTGTTGAGAGAGTTCTGCAAGAGATCGACAATATCAAAAAGGTTAGTGGCGAGTATTCGGATGAGGCCAGCGGTCGCCTGTCTGTTGCGACCACCCATACCCAGGCACGTTATGCCTTGCCGCTGGTGGTGAAGCAGTTCAAGCAAAAATACCCCGAGGTGCGGCTTGAGTTGCAGCAGGGCAGCCCTGGCCACGCTGCTGAACTGGCGGCTAAAGGTCAGGTGGATGTTGCTATTGCCACCGAGGCAATTGCTGATTTCCCCGACCTGGTGATGTTGCCCTGTTATGAGTGGAACCGTTGTGTGGTCTGCCCGCCCGGTCACCCACTGCTGGATATGCAGCAGCTTACGATCGAGGCGTTGGCGCAATACCCTGTTGTTACCTATGACTTTGCCATGACTGGTCGAACTAAGATTAATAAGGCATTTGAGGAGGCTGGTCTTGAACCTAATGTGGTGCTAACGGCCATTGACTCTGATGTCATCAAGACCTATGTTGAACTGGGCTTGGGTGTTGGTGTGCTGGCCAAAATGGCTTTTGACCCTGAGCGCGATACCAATCTCCGTGCGATTGATGCCTCACATCTGTTTGAATCGAGCACGACTCGAATAGGTATTCGCCGAGGTGCCTTTTTACGACGCTATGTCTATGACTTTATTGAGATGTTTGCGCCACACCTAACCCAAGTGGCTATCGAAGAGGCAATGCTGGGAAGGGGTAGGGAGGAGCAGGAAGAGGCCTAAGAGGCCTCTTCTTCGTCACTTTCAACTGGCTCTGAATGACCGCAATCCTTTTGTGGGCAGATCTTTTCCGTGCCTTTACGTTTGGTGGTCTTCAGGGTCAGGATTGGCCAGTCGCAATTCGGACAGGGCTCGTTGATCGGCTCGTTCCAGACGGCATATTTGCACTCCGGATAGCAGGAGCAGGAATAGAACATTTTGCCATAGCGTGACTTGCGCGACACCATGGTGCCCTTGTGGCACTCGGGACATTCGACGCCGGTATCAGTCGGTTTTTCGATCGGTTCAATGTGCTTGCAGTTGGGGTAGGCTGAACAGCCTATAAACTTGCCATAGCGGCCGGTACGAATGATTAGCGGTGATTCACACTTGGGACAGGTTCGTCCTTCAACTACTTCCGGTTCAGCGGCTGATTCACCGTCTTCATCCAGGCTGCGGGTATAGTCGCATTCAGGAAAACCGTCACAGCCGATAAAGCGGCCGCGGCGGCCAAGTCGGATTGAAAGCTGTTTGCCGCATTTAGGGCACTTTTCATCTGTCGCTTCGTGAGTCACGTCCTGGCGGCTGACATTGGCTTCGGTTTCATCTATCTGATGTTTGAAGGGTGACCAGAACGATTCCAGTAGTGGTCGCCATTCCTTTTCGCCGCGAGAGATGGCATCCAGTTCGTCTTCCAGGTTGGCGGTGAATTCATAGTCGACGTATTTGAAAAAATATTCGGTCAGAAACTTGTTGACGATGCGGCCGACGTCGGTAGGACGGAAGCGTTTTTTCTCTAGCGTTACATATTCGCGTGCTTGCAGGGTCGAGATGATTGATGCGTAGGTTGATGGACGGCCAATGCCGTGTTCTTCCAGTGTCTTGACCAGGCTGGCTTCGCTAAACCGTGGTGGTGGCTCGGTAAAGTGTTGCTCGGTGCGAATGGCGAGCAGATTGATCTCGTCGCCCTCTTTTAGCGGGGGTAGCATCTTTTCATCGTCGCTAGCCTTGGCGTCATCCACGTCTTCTTGATAAACAGTCATGAAGCCAGGTGTGTGGATGGACGAGCCATTGGCGCGAAACAGGTTTTTCTCGCTACCAGCGGCCAAATCCACAGCCATGGTATTGATGGTGGCGTGAATCATTTGGCAGGACAGGGTGCGCTTCCAGATGAGTTCGTAGAGTCTGAGCTGGTCCTTGCTCAGGTGTTCCTTGATGGCATTGGGCTCGCTGAGAATCGAAGTCGGGCGGATGGCCTCATGTGCCTCCTGGGCGTTCTTCGATTTCGTTTTATAGGTATTGGGTGTATCCGGCAGGTTGTCCTTGCCATATTTATCCTGAATATAACCACGGATCTCGTCAAGGGCTTCCTGGGCCAGGTTGACGGAGTCGGTACGCATATAGGTAATCAGGCCCATTGCACCACTGCCGGTATCGATACCTTCATATAGTTGCTGGGCGGTGCGCATGGTGCGCTGAGCGGTAAAGCCGAGCTTGCGCGAGGCCTCTTGTTGCAGGGTCGAGGTGATAAACGGTGGCGCTGGATTGCGCTTGCGCTTGCGTTTATCGACTTTGATGATTTTGAGTGTGCCGTTAGCGGCCTTGCTTAGGGTTTGCTTGGCAGCCTGAGCCTGTTCGTCATTGGTGATGCTGAACTGGGCCTGTTTTTCGCCTTCGAGAAAGGTGAGTTTGCCCATGAATTGGGCGCTTTTATCATCTTTTCTCAGGTCGGACTCAATGGTCCAGTATTCTTTTGGGTCAAATTTCTCAATCTCAAGTTCACGCTCAACGATCATCCGCAGAGCTGGGCTTTGAACACGTCCGGCTGAGAGACCGCGGCGGATTTTTTTCCACAGCAAAGGTGATAGGTTGAAGCCAACCAGGAAATCCAGTGCGCGGCGGGTTTGCTGGGCATTTACCAGGTCTTCGGCCAGGGCGCGAGGATGTTCCATGGCGTCCTGGATGGCGCGCTTGGTTATTTCGTGAAAGACAACGCGATGAACTTCTTTATTTTTGAGTAGTTTCTTATGTTTTAGATGTTCGCAAACATGCCAGGAGATGGCTTCACCTTCTCTATCTGGGTCAGTTGCGAGATAGAGGGCGTCAGCCTTTTTCATGGCCTTGGCAATGGCGTCGATGTGTTTAGCGTTTTTCTCGATGACCTGATATTTCATGGCGAAGTCATTGGCGGGGTCAACCGCGCCCTCTTTCGGTAGCAGGTCGCGTACATGGCCGTAAGACGCGAGAACCTCAAAGTCCTTACCAAGATATTTCTTGATGGTTTTACACTTTGCTGGCGACTCTACGATGACTAAATTTTTGCTCATGAATTAGAATTATTAGTTTTGTCTGTGATTTTGGAGGTAACGGTCGAAACAGCAGAGAGTTTAGATGTGCGCTGGTAAATATCCAGTTGGCTCTGTTTGAATCGATATTAAAGTGGAAATCAGTGGAGTTGATCCGTGTATTCGTCAAAGATCAAATCTTCCATCCAGGCAAAGGCTGCCTCTTGGCCAGGTTGGTTAAACAGTACCATCAAGATCACCCATTTCAGCTGCGGCAGATCGATTTCCTGGGTTTCCAGTGCCATGGCGCGATCAATGACCAGTTCACGAGCAATAGGGTCCAATACGCCTGTCTGTTCCAGGAATATCATGAAACCACGGCATTCAGCATCCATTTTGGTGATTTCCTGGCTGCAGTAGACGCGCAATGAGCGACCTGACAGTGGGCTGCTGAAAGAGCTTTCTCGAGCGCTGCTTAGTTCATCAAGCCAGTTGAAGGCCTTTTCAATGTCTTGGTTTGGAAAACCTGCGCTATCGAGGTGCTCGCGTAGTGAGTTTTGCTCAGGCATAGCGCCTGTTTCACTGTCGAGACAGTGTTCAAACAGATACATCAGGATGTCGAGTACGTTTTCTTTCATTTGTGGTTTGCAGCCTTTATATAGAGTCCACCTGCTAGGGAGGATACCATTCCCCGTAATTCCAATACCAGCAGAATCGAGCTGATCTGTTCTGCTGGTAGCTGACTGCGCTCGATCAAGGTGTCGATGCTGCAGGGGTCATGTCCGATTATTGATAGTAATTTCAATGAGCTGGCGTCAAGTGTCCTGTCCACTTCTGAGGTCGTCTGTGCAGTGGGGGTGCTCAATTGAATATCAAGCTCTTCGAGAATGTCCGCCGTGGTTTCTACCAGTTTGGCGCCCTGACGTATGAGTTGGTGGCAACCGCGTGCCAGTGGGTTGTGAATCGAGCCGGGAATGGCGAATACCTCAAGGCCTTGTTCATTGGCGAGGCGGGCTGAGATCAATGAACCACTCTTGGGGGCTGCTTCAACCACTAGGATGCCGAGACTGAGCCCGCTGATGATGCGATTGCGGCGTGGGAAATGGTCAGGCAGCGGTGGAGTGCCGATGGGAAATTCAGAGATTATGGTGCCATTTGCCGCGATGTCATGGGCGAGTTGACGATGTCTGGCCGGGTATACCCGGTCAAGGCCCGTGCCGGTGACAGCAATGGTTTTTCCGCTGCCAGCCAATGCGCCCTTGTGGGCAGCGGCATCGATACCCAGGGCCATGCCGCTGGTGATGGTCAGTCCGGCCTGGCTCAGGCTTTGGGCAAAATGAAAGCTATTTTCCTTACCGCCAGCGCTGGGATTTCGGCTGCCGACAATGCCCAGTTGGGTCGTGCTGAGAAGCTCGCTGTTGCCGATGGCAAAAAGTAGCGGCGGGGCTGAGTCTATTTGTTTCAGTCGATCTGGATAGCGTTGATCATTGAGGCTGATGATGTGATGGTCGGGGTTGCTGTTGAGCCAGTTTAGGTCGGTTTCAACCTTGCTCCAGTCGGGCTGATTTAGCCATTGTTTGGTTTTGTTGGGTAGATCGAGGCGATTGATTTCGGTCGCCCCGGCGTCCAGCAGGGTGCTAGGTTGGTGGTAATATTCTAATAGAGTGCTGTAGCGGCGTGGGCCAATGCCGGGGCAGTGTAGCAGGGCCAGCCAGGCGGCCAGTGATGTTTCGGTTACAGGCCTGTGGCTGGAAGGCTTGGCTCTGATGGCGTCCATGCCGTCAGAGTATCATTTCCGTTATGGCTTGGTAATGGGGTCGCCGATGCGGATGTCCTTGATGGCATTCATAACCAGGGCGTAGCTGACGCGATCAAAGGTGTTGACCACCATTAATAGTCCTGAACGCTCATCGGGCAGTTGGATCTCGGGCTTAAAGAAGCCTTTAGCTTGCTTGTCGAGTATCACTTCGCCTTTTTTGCGCACCGCCAGCACGTGGCCCTGTTCCAGGCCATCCCGTTTGCCTAGATTGACGACTACGGTCTGGTACTGTCCGGCACGAGACATGCCGTCAAGAATCGAGATGACCTGGCCTTCTTTAGCAGAGTCAGGAGAATGGGGGGTGAAGGTGTTATCTATTTTTTCTTCGTCAGTTTTCATGACGATGTCGCCAAGTAGAGTTTCGCGGTAGCTTTCTATGATGCGCAGGGTCGCCGGATTGCCTTGTAGCGTCAGTTCTGCGTCAGAGACGTGAATGGCCTCGTAACCGAGAATGTCTTTGTGGTTACTTGGGTTGCGATAGATATTGTCAATGCGGTAGATGCTGTAGTCTTTGTTTTCGTCCTGTGTCAGGTTGGAAACATAAATGTTGCTGCCAGTGCCGCTAATCAGGTGGTCGTCTTCAGCCTGGCTGACATGGCCAGCATTTTCCACTTCGGCCTTGGTTAAAATGCGGGGTCGGGTCAGGAATTGGGAAATGGCATTGGTCGGGATACTGCCGATAGCGCTTTCGAGTCGGCTGGTGCGAGCAGTGGGTGACAGCTTAATGGTTGGGCGGCCGCGAGTGAGCTCAAGCACGGGTTTGCCATCACGATAGACCAGGCTGATGACATCGCCTGGGTAGATCAGATGTGGGTTGTCGATCTCGGGGTTGTTGTGCCAGATTTCTGGCCAGCGCCAGGGGTCACGCAGAAAAGTTGAGGAGATGTCCCACAGCGTGTCACCTTTCACGACCACATGGCGTTGTGGGTGATTAGGGTTGAGTTCTACGGTGTCGGCAAACAGACTGGTGCTTATGCAGCAGCAAGCTACAATGGCTAACAGTGCTTTCCTGATTGACATAAGGTCATCCTTAAAATTATCTGGTTTTGCGTTGAGTGTAATCAATATCGGGATATTGCAGCAACAAAGCTTAGCAAAGATCATCTTGTTTACGGTGTTATCATTTCAGTTCAGCAGTATAATCGGCACTTTACGCAAATAATTAATGTTTTGTTATGCCAATCAGACCCATATTACATTTTCCTGACGAGCGTTTGAGAACGCCTTGCCGACCTGTGGCTAAAGTGGATGATAATGTCCGCCAGCTCATCGATGATATGTTTGAAACCATGTACGAGGCGCCTGGTATCGGTCTGGCTGCGCCACAGGTAGGGGTTTACGAGCGCCTGATGGTGATTGATGTTTCTGAAGACAAAAGTGCGCCACAAGTTTTTATCAATCCTGAGCTGTTGGAAACACGTGGCACAGAGATGATGGAAGAGGGGTGTTTGTCGGTGCCAGGCATCTATGAAGATGTGGAGCGGGCGGACTGGATTCGAGTCCGTGCCCTGGACAGGAATGGAGACAGCTTTGAGAAAGAGGTGGATGGCCTGGAAGCGGTCTGCATTCAACATGAGATCGACCATCTTGATGGCAAATTGTTTGTCGATTATCTCTCTGGCTTGAAGCGGCAGCGAATTCGCAAGAAGATGGAAAAGCAGCGCCGCCAAACTCTTTAAAACCACCTCTCTCCATTTCGGAATTTCAATGTCTAAACCGTTAAAAGTAATCTTTGCCGGCACCCCTGACTTTGCCGCCGAGGCACTCAAGGCGCTGCTGCAGTCGCAACATCAGGTGATAGCCGTCTATACGCAGCCGGATCGTCCTGCCGGTCGGGGACGCAAACTGACGCCAAGCCCGGTCAAACAGTTGGCGTTGGAGCATGGTATTGAGGTTTATCAGCCTGTCAGTTTGAAAGACACAGAGGCGCAGCAGCAGGTTGATGCGCTTGCTGCCGATGTGATGGTGGTGGTGGCCTATGGCCTGTTGCTGCCAGTGCCGGTATTGGAGGCTCCGCGGTTAGGTTGTATCAATATTCACGCCTCATTGTTGCCGCGCTGGCGTGGCGCCGCGCCGATTCAGCGCGCGATCCTGGCGGGTGACGCCGAAACCGGTGTCACCATCATGCAGATGGACGAGGGGCTGGATACGGGTGATATGCTGCTTAAGCGCGTTTGTCCGATTAATCGAGATGATACTGCCGAAATTTTGCACGATCGTCTTGCCACAATTGGCTCTGTTGCGGCTATTGAGGTGCTGGATCAGTTGAGCGATGGCACGTCTGAGGCGGAACCACAGGATGACGATCTGGCCAACTACGCTGCCAAGCTCTCCAAGGCAGAGGCTCTGATTGACTGGCAACGCCCGGCCATCGAAATTGAGCGCCTGGTGCATGGTTTTAACCCATGGCCGGTGGCGCAAACTGAATTTGCCGATCAGATGCTACGCATCTGGCTGGCCACGGCCATGGACGGCGCAACAACTGATTTAGCACCGGGCAGTGTTATTAAGGCCGATAAAGAGGGGATTGATGTTGCCTGCGGTACAGGTGTGCTGCGTATTCAGACGGCGCAGTTACCGGGTGGCAAGGCGATGGCGGCGGCCGACCTGGTCAATTCACGCAAGGAACTGAAACAACCGGGCTTGCGGTTGGGTTCGGTTGCTGCGATCTAAGCAAAAGATACTTTATACAATGGATGCGCGCGTTGCTGCTGCCAAGGCACTTGATGAAGTCATCCGTCAGGGGCGCTCTTTAACGATTGTTTTGCCGCAATGGCAGGGCAAGGTGACCGATAGAGACCGAGCCTTGCTGCAAGAACTCTGCTTCGGGGTGGCGCGTTGGTTTGGTCGCCTGGATGCGATTGCTGCGCAAATGTTGCACAAACCTTTCAAGAGCAAAGATACGGATGTCCGCTGTTTGATCCTTGTCGGTCTTTATCAAATGCTCTATCTGCGTGTGCCTGACCATGCAGCGGTTTCGGAAACAGTGTCGGCCACCAAGGCCTTGAAAAAGCCCTGGGCGCGCGGCCTGGTGAATGCCGTTTTGCGTGGTGCCCAGCGAATGGATGAGGCTGCCTTTGCTGAGCTTGATGCAGATCCTCTCGTTAAATATGCTCACCCGGATTGGCTGCTCGGGAAACTGAGAAAGGCTTATTCAGATGAATGGCAAGTCGTGCTGGATGCAAATAACCAGCGCCCACCCATGTATTTGCGTGTTAATGCCCGGCAGCTGCGGCGGGTTGAGTATCTGGCCCAGCTTGAAGCGGCTGGCTGCAAGGCCAGTGAATTGCCTTATTCAGACGAAGGTTTGATGTTGGCTGCGGCGGCGGATGTTGAAGGCCTGCCGGGTTTTGCCGCTGGACAGTTTTCAGTGCAGGATGCCTCGGCCCAGCTGGCAGCAGGTCTGCTGGATGCTCAGCCGGGTGAGCGTATTCTTGATGCCTGTGCTGCCCCTGGTGGCAAGACTGCCCATGTGTTGGAGCGGCAGCCACAGCTGGCTGAGCTGGTGGCGTTGGACCAGGACGCGGGGCGGCTTGAACGGGTTGGGCAAAACCTTGAACGGCTGCGCTTGTCTGCGACAGTGGTGTGCGCCGATGCCAGTCAGCCAGATCAATGGTGGGATGGCCGGCTGTTTGATCGCATTATGCTTGACGCACCTTGTTCGGCCACCGGTGTGATTCGTCGTCATCCTGACATCAAATTGTTGCGCCGGGCCTCGGATATTGAGCAGCTTGTTACTCTGCAGGGACAAATTCTGCGCGCCCTGTGGCCCTTGTTAAAACCAGGCGGTATGCTGTTGTACGTGACGTGTTCGGTATTGCCGCAGGAGAATGTGCGCCAGTTGCAGCGTTTTTGTGCCGAACAGGCAGATGCAGAGCATCTGCCAATTGAAGCGGAGTGGGGGGTTGCGCAGGCGTTCGGACGCCAGATTTTGCCAGGGCAAGCGGGGATGGACGGTTTTTATTATGCCTCTCTGCGTAAAAGGGAAACACCAGAGTAGCCATTGATGGGATGCATGCGGACAATCGGGCACTGGTTGGTGATGTTGTGTCTTGCTCTGCCATTGGTGTGGGCGTCGGCATGGGCAGACGAACCGGTCGCGCCTGAGTTAGAGGCAGAGCCTGGTTTTGCTGTGCTTACGGCCGGATCGAATTTGGTTGACGGGGTGGTGCGCCTGGATGTCTTGTTTGATCTTCAATTTAGTGATCAGCTGGTTGAGGCATTGCAGAATGGCATTTCCTTTAATCTTCTGATTGAAATCGAGATCCTCAAACAGCGTAACTATCTTTGGTCGGCGGAAGTCGCCAGGCTGGAGCAGCGCTATCAGATTTCCTATCAACCGTTGACCAGCCACTATGTTCTGAACAACCTCAATAGTGATCTTGAGTTTCAGTTTCCCACTCTTGAGTCGCTGTTGGCTGTGGTGAGTATGCTGCATGACTTTCCGCTGCTGGATTACACTCTGCTCGAGCAGGAAGCCAATTATATAGGTGATATTCGCATTGCCGTTGATCGTAGTAGTTTGCCCGTGCCGTTGCGTTTGATGTCTTATGTAAGTGACGACTGGCACCTTGCCAGTGACTGGTACTCATGGCCGTTACTGCCATAAGAAGTTTTTTTTCCGGACAGGCACCAATCCTGTTGCTGATTGGTTTGCTGCTTGGCTCGCTCTATTTAATGAGCAGTGCAACGCAGAACTCTGAGCAGTTTGATCGTTATTATATTCCCCTGTTAGTGGTCAATACGCTGGAATTGTTGATTCTGGCAGGCCTGATCATCGCCAACGTTGGGCGTTTGATTCGCCAGTATCGTAATCATGCTACCGGTTCGCGGCTGACCGTGCGCCTGGTGGTGCTGTTTGTGGTTTTGGCGGTTGGGCCGGTGTCGGTGTTGTATTATTTTTCGCTGGGTTTTGTTCGTCATGGTATCGATAGCTGGTTTGATGTCAGGGTTGACAAGGCCTTGGACGATGCACTCAATCTGAGTCGTACGGCGCTCGACTGGCGTATGCGTGACATGATGCGTCAGGCCGAATATGTGGCTGAAACGGTAAGTGATGTGCCGCCCGAAGCGCTGGTGCTGTCGCTGAATGATATGCGTCACCAGATTGGTGCGTTTGAGGTGGCTCTGCTAACGGTTAATGGCCGAGTGATTAGTTTCAGCAGTGATGACGCCACCAAGTTGTCACCTGTGCCGGTGGACAGAGTTATTTTGTCTCAAGTGGAAACCGGGCTGGCATACGTTGGACTAGATCCGGCGGAAGGCAGTCTTTATGCCCGTCTGGTGGTGAATGTGCCGGCCAGTGAGTTTTTTCTTGAGCCCAGGGTGTTGCAGGCTTTGTATCCGGTGCCAGCCGGAATTAATGATTTAGTCGATAGTGTTCAGCTGGCCTATGCTCAGCATGAGCGGCTGACATTTTTGAGTGGGCCGTTGAAGTTCAGTTTTACCCTGACGCTTTCGATTATTCTGTTGTTGAGTATTTTTACTGCGGTGTGGGCAGCCTTCTTTCTGGCGCGCAGACTGGTGGCGCCGATCAGGGTGTTGGCCATCGGTACCCGTGCTGTTGCCAAAGGTGATTACCATCGTCGCCTGCCATTAACAGCGACGCCAAATGACGAGCTGGGTTTTTTGATCAAGTCGTTTAATACCATGATGGGGCGGATTGCCCGAGCCCAGGAAGATGCGCGTCACAGCCAGCAAGGTTTGGAAAATCAAAAGCTCTATCTCGAAACGGTGTTGGGTCATCTCTCTTCGGGCGTTATGAGCTTTAATCAAGATGGTGTTTTGCGCACCGCCAACCATGCCGCTGAACAGATTCTTGGCAGTGATATGCGACCATGTGTCGGATTGGGTTTGAACCAGCTGGTAGAGCGTTATTCTCATATGGAGGCGTTTGTTGGCATGCTAAACGCCCACATCGATAATCAGACTGAAAGCTGGCAGGAGCAGGCTACTCTGTTTGGTGCCGAAGGGCGGCAGTTGTTGATGTGTCGAGGTGCGCCCTTACCTGAGCCTGATTCAGGTCATGTGGTGGTGTTCGATGATGTGACCACTTTGTTGCAGGCGCAGCGTGATGCTGCCTGGGGTGAGGTGGCGCGACGCCTGGCGCATGAAATTAAAAACCCCTTAACGCCGATTCAACTGTCTGCCGAACGCCTGCGGCATAAATATCTGCCGATGATGGCTGAGACCGATAGCAAGTTATTGGACAGGTCGACTCATACCATTATCCAACAGGTCGAAACAATGAAAGATATGGTCAAGGCCTTTTCTGATTATGCCCGTACGCCAAAGTTGATATTACAGCCGCTGGACTTTAACGCTTTGGTTAGCGAAGTGTTGGAGCTGTATCACCATGAAAATCAAATTTTGCGTTTTGACATTATGTTTGATTCACATGTGGGACTGGTTGAAGCTGATAATGGCCGCTTGCGCCAGCTACTGCATAATTTGGTAAAGAATGCCATTGAAGCATCGCAGGATAACGATGATAGTTTGGTCAGGGTTGAAAGCCGTCTGGTGGAGTCATCGGCAATGCATGCGGTTGAGTTGCTGGTTGAAGATAATGGTATTGGTATTTCCGATGATATGATGGTTGAACTTTTTGAACCGTATATCAGTTCGAAAGCCAAAGGCAGCGGCTTGGGATTAGCGATTGTGAAAAAAATCGTTGAAGAACACAATGGCGTAATCTGGGCGGAAAACGTTGAAGCTGGTGGTGCCCGGTTTACGATTCGTTTGCCGTTAAAGGCGGCGCCAAAAGACGATAATCAGAATGATGACGGGGTAACTGCATGAGTGCTGCTCATATACTGGTGGTGGATGATGAGACTGATATCCGTGAGCTGGTAAAAGAGATACTTGAAGACGAGCAGTATATCGTTAGCGTTGCCGCCAATGGTGCCGAGGCGCGACAGGCGCTGATTGAGCGTCGTCCTGATTTGATTTTGCTGGATGTCTGGATGCCGGACATCGATGGCATCAGTCTGCTGAAAGAGTGGCATGAAAGTGATGAGACAGCCCCGCCGGTGGTGGTGATGTCCGGTCACGGCACGGTTGAAACAGCGGTTGAGGCGACTCGGCTGGGCGCTTATGACTTCCTTGAAAAACCCTTGTCCATGGCTAAGTTGTTGCTAACCATTCGTCATGCATTGGATGATTATAGCCTGCGGCGTGAGAACCAGGGGCTGCGGCGGCAGGTTCAGCCGCTGGCTCGGCCGTTGGGCAAAAGCCCGGTGATGACAACCTTGCGTGGCCAGGCCGAGAAAGTAGCCCTTACCGATGCCTGGGTGTTGTTATTGGGTGAGCCAGGTGTAGGCAAGCGTCTGGTCGCGCACTTAATTCATAACCTAAGCAGTCGCAGGGGTGGTGAATTTGTCGAGGTGGGTGTTGCCACTATTGTGCCTGCCAATGCAGTGATCGAATTATTTGGCGAAGAGCAGGGTGACAGGGTTCGCTATGGTTTGCTGGAACAGGCCGATGGTGGCAGCCTGTTTTTGAATGAGGTTGCCGATATGGATGTCGACTTGCAGGCCCGCCTGGCGAGTGCCTTGCAAAGTCAGTCGTTTGTTCGCGTCGGTGGCTCAAGAGTGGTTAATATCGATATCCGTGTCATTGCCTCGAGTCATAAAGACTTGCACGAAGAGATGCGCTTGGGGCGTTTTCGTGAAGACCTGTTTTATCTGCTTAATGTGGTTCCCGTTGAGGTCCCTTCTTTGCGACAGCATCGCGAAGATATTACTGATCTGCTGTCCTATTATGTCGATTTCTTTGTTGAGTCTGATTCCCTGCCTTATCGTTCATTTTCAGTGGCGGCACAAAACCGCTTGAGAAATTATGGCTGGCCTGGCAATGTCCGCGAACTAAAAAGTATTGTTCATCGTTTATTGATTTTGGGTTCAGGTGAAATCATTGATGTTGAAGAGGTTGATGCAGTGCTGGGAACCCATCCACCAGTGATGCAGCAGGGCTCTGGAATTGATTTTGACTTGCCACTGAGGCAGGCGCGAGAACAGTTTGAGAAGATCTATATCGAGCATCAACTGCGGATAACAGAAGGTAATGTTTCGCAGGTGGCCAAGCTGGCTGGCATTGAACGCACTCATTTGTATCGCAAGATGAAGGCGCTGGGGATTAACCCCAAAGAGGGTAGTCAGTGAAAAAATTTTTCCTTCAGCTGCGACATAGTGGTTAGGTAAATATGAAAATAATCATTCTTGGCGCCGGTCAGGTGGGGTCATCTGTCGCTGCCAATCTGGCTAGTGAGGCCAACGACATTACCGTGGTGGATGTGGATAGAAAGTTGCTGCTAGATCTGCAGGACCGGCTTGATATTCGTACTGTCTACGGCCAGGCCTCTTATCCTGATGTGTTGTTGCGGGCCGGTGCCGAAGATGCCGACATGATATTGGCGGTTACCAATAGCGATGAAACCAATATGATTGCCTGTCAGGTGGCTCATAGCCTGTTCCGCACCCCGACTAAGGTGGCGAGAATTCGTTCGCGCGAGTATCTGGGTTTTGAGAAATTATTTGGCAATGATGCAATCCCGGTCGATGTCATGATCAGTCCCGAGCAGGTGATTATCGACTATGTACAAAAATTGATTGCCCACCCTGGCACCTTGCAGGTGCTCGATTTTGCTGACGGACTGGTGCAGCTGGTGGCGGTTAAAGCTTATTATGGTGGACCGCTGGTGGGGCAGGCGTTGAGCCTGCTCAGGGATCATATGCCCAATGTCGAGACTCGGGTGGCGGCGATTTTTCGTAAAGGTACGCCCATCATTCCCGAAGGCGATACGGTGATTGAGGCTGACGATGAAGTTTTTTTTATTGCTGCACGTAACGATATTCGCACCGTGATGGGTGAGTTGCGGCGCATCGATAGACCGAACAAACGCGTCATCATTGCTGGTGGCGGCAATATTGGCAAAGGACTGGCGAAGGCATTGGAAAATGACTATAACGTCAAACTGATCGATCACAATGCGCGCCGTTCAAAGCAGATATCGGAAGAGCTGGATAAGACCATCGTGCTGCATGCTGATGCTGCAGATGAAGAGTTATTGCTGGAAGAAAATATTACCATCACCGATGTTTTCTGTGCTGTAACTAATGATGACGAGGCCAACATACTTTCCTGCATGCTGGCCAAACGCCTCGGTGCGCGTAAAGTGTTGGCCCTGATCAATCGCGCCTCTTACGTTGATCTGGTAGAGAGTGGTGATATCGATATTGCCGTGTCACCGCATCAAGCCATGATTGGCAGCCTGCTGGCTCATGTTCGGCGTGGTGATGTGGCCGCGGTCCACTCCCTGCGTCGTGGTGCGGCAGAGGCCATCGAGGCGGTGGCACATGGTGATGAGAATTCATCCAAGGTGGTGGGACGTAGCGTTGAAGATATTAAGCTGCCACCAGGTGCCAATATCGGTGCAGTTGTGCGCGGCACTCAAGTTATCATTGCCCACCATGATACGGTGATTGAGGCCGAGGATCATGTCATCCTGTTTCTGATCGACAAACGTCGAGTCGGTGAGGTTGAAAGACTATTCCAGGTCGGCGTGACCTTTCTCTAGTGCCAGAGTCAATAGCAGAGAACTAAGATGCAGTTATTCGTTATCCAGCGCATTCTCGGCCTATTGCTGATGTTGTTCAGTTTTACCATGTTGCCACCGGTATTGGTGGCCGCGCTCTATTCTGAAAACACTATGCTGCCGTTTTTTTCGGCATTCCTGGTGACCTTTGTCACGGGCACGGTGTGTTGGCTGCCGGTTAGGCAGCATCGCTCTGACCTGCGTATTCGAGATGGTTTTGTGGTGGTGGTAATGTTTTGGACGGTGCTGGCCTTGTTTGGTGCCTTGCCATTTTTGTTGTCGGCGCAACCGAGTATTTCGATTACCGATTCAATTTTTGAGTCCATGTCCGGTTTGACCACGACCGGGGCAACAGTGATCGCCGGACTGGATGATCTGCCCCGTTCGATTCTCTATTATCGCCAACAGCTGCAATGGCTGGGAGGGATGGGGATTATCGTTTTGGCAGTGGCCGTGTTGCCGATGCTGGGGATCGGGGGGATGCAGCTGTATCGGGCCGAAACACCGGGGCCGATGAAGGACAATAAATTAACACCGCGGATTACCGAAACAGCCAAGGCGCTTTGGTATATCTATCTGACCCTGACAATAACCTGTGGCCTGGCTTATTGGGCCGCAGGCATGACCGGTTTTGATGCGCTGGCGCATGCTTTCTCAACGGTGGCGATTGGTGGTTTTTCCACTCACGATTTGAGCATGGGTTACTTCAACGATCAGCCCCTGATTGAAATAGTGGCGATCGTTTTTATGTTTTTGTCGGGGGTTAATTTTGCCCTGCATTTCCTGGCCTGGCGTTCGCGTAGTTCAAAATTTTATTTTGCCGATACCGAATTTAAGGTTTATGCGACTATTCTGCTGCTGGCATCGGTGCTGACAGCGGCTTATCTTTATTGGACGGTGACCTTTGACACGGCCGGCGAAGCCATTCTCCGTGGTGTGTTTCAGACGGTTTCCATTGGTACAACCGCCGGCTTCACAGTTGCTGAATACCATGCATGGCCAGGTTTTCTACCCATTATGCTGCTGATGTTGAGTTTTATTGGCGGTTGTGCCGGCTCTACTGGCGGTGGCATGAAAGTGATTCGGGTGGTGATGTTGATGAAGCAGGGCGCGCGCGAGATCCTGCGTCTGGTTCATCCCAGTGCTCAGATTCCGGTCAAGGTTGGCAGCAAGGCGCTGACTGATCGTGTCATTGAAGCGGTGTGGGGGTTCTTTTCACTCTACGTGGTTTGCTTCTGTGTCATGTCCTTGATTATGGTGGCCACCGGCCTGGATTTTGTCACTGCCTTCTCCGCCATTGCCGCCTGCATGAATAACTTGGGGCCTGGTTTGGGAGACGTAGGCTCGAATTACACCAGCGTCAATGATGTCGGCAAGTGGGTGTTGTGCTTTGCCATGCTGCTTGGCCGCCTGGAAATTTTCACCCTGCTGGTGCTGCTAACCCCAGCCTTCTGGCGCAAATAAGAGTAATTGAGTTATGAGTAATCCGAGCCGTGAAAAATGGGACAAAATTTATAGTAAAAATCGAGAACAAGTGCCTTCCGCGACAACGGTGCTGAGTCAAAATCTGCACCTTTTGCCTGACTCGGGTATTGGTCTGGAGTTGGCCTGTGGCCTGGCAGCAAACAGCTTTGCCCTGGCAGAGCAGGGTTTGAAAATGGATGCCTGGGATATTTCAACTGTAGCGGTAGAGCAGGTCAATCAACGTGCGGCGGCTGAAAATGCCAGTGTCTCGGCTCTGGCCCGCGATGTGGTCGAACAACCGCCTGAGCAGAGTCACTACGATTTGGTGGTGGTCAGTCATTTTCTTGATCGCAGCATTATTGCCTCGATTATCAATTGTCTTAAACCTGGTGGGCTGGTGTTTTATCAAACCTTTAGCCAGACGCGGGTGGGCGAGGGCGGGCCAAGTAATATGGACTTTCGTCTGGCGGATAACGAGCTGTTGAGTCTGTTTGCCGGGTTTAAGGTATTGGTCTATCGCGAAGAGGGTTTGCATGGTGATACCAGCAAGGGCTTCAGAAATGAGGCGATGCTGGTGGCACAGAAGCCGGTTTAAGTAATTGGTTTTATATGAACCTGAGCTGTTTTTGAATTGGCTATCAGACGTTTCACAGTGAATTGATGACGGCAAAGAAAGGCTGGGTTTTCATGCCTGGGCACAAATCTATTTCAGGACTGTCCCACAGTTATATTTAAATGGATACTTGCCCTCAGGAAAACAATCACAAGGAGAGCCGATACCGGTATGAATCAGTCGCAACCAACGGACGCCACCGTCGATCAGATTCTGGCTCATGAAAAACCCCGTCGCCGGGGGCTGATCATTGCTCTGCTGCTGGTCGTCTTTGCCATACTGGCGGTTTCCCAGCTGTTCTCCTCTAACGACGACACACCACTGCAATTTGTCACTAGCGAAATAACGCGGGGTGATCTCACCATTCAGGTTACGGCCACCGGTACGCTGGAACCGCTCAACCAGGTGGATGTCGGCAGTGAAATGTCGGGCATTATTGAAGCCGTGTCAGTGGACTTCAATGACCGGGTTAAACAGGGGCAGGTACTGGCCCGCCTCAATACCGACGAACAACGGGCCAAGGTGGTTCAGACCCAGGCGGCGCTGGAAGTGGCCGAAGCAAGGGTATTGCAGGCGGCAGCCACGGTGTTGGAGACCGACCTTAAACTGAAACGCTGCCAGACCCTGGCGGCAAAGGGCCTCTGTCCACCGCAGGATAAGGATGCCGCCCAGGCGGCCTATGCCCGGGCCAGGGCTGACGAGGCCAGCGCCAAGGCCCAGGTTTCCCAGGCCCGTGCTACCCTGGAGGTCGAACAGGCCCGACTGGCCAAGGCGGTGATCCGCTCGCCCATTGACGGTATTGTGCTTAAGCGTCAAATAGAACCGGGCCAGACGGTCGCCGCATCCTTGCAGGCACCCGTGCTCTTCACTTTGGCGGAGAATCTGGCCCAGATGGAGTTGCGGGTGGCGGTGGACGAGGCCGACATTGGCAAAGTGCATCAGGGGCAGGCTGCGACCTTTAGCGTCGACGCCTACCGCGATCAGGTTTTTCCCGCCAGTATTACCCAGGTGCGGCTGGCCCCCCTGAGCGAAGGCGGCGTGGTCAGCTATGAAACCATGCTTGCCCTTAGCAACGATGCCATGCTGTTGCGCCCGGGCATGACGGCCACTGCTCACATCACTGTTGAGCAGCTCGATGACACGCTGCTGATTCCGAATGCCGCGTTGCGCTTTGTGCCGCCGACACCACCAAGCAAACAGAAGGTTGGTTTTATGGACCAGCTCATGCCTCGCTGGGGCAGTCGCGACCGGCCGCAACGCCAGGGTAACAACAAGATCAAACAGGTCTGGATACTGGAAGCTAATCAGCCACGCGTCATCGAGGTCAATGTCGGACCAAGTGACGGTCGTTTCACACAGGTGCTTGGTGGTGATCTGCAGGCTGGCATGCTCGTTATTACCGATGCCAGCAGTAAGAAACGATGATCGAACTTCAGCGGTTGGGCAAAACTTATGGTAAAGGGGCGGCCGCCGTACAGGCCCTGCGAGATGTCAATTTAAGCGTCAACGCCGGTGAGTTCATCGCCATGATGGGACCCAGCGGCTCAGGTAAATCCACCTGTATGAATATCCTTGGATTTCTCGACACCCCCAGCGACGGCCACTATCGTTTTCAGGGCAGTGCGGTCGAAACCCTGTCACGTAACCAGCGTGCTTTATTGCGTCGCCACTTCATCGGTTTTGTCTTTCAGGGCTTCAACCTGTTGGCGCGCACCAGCGCACTGGAGAATGTGGAGCTGCCGCTGATCTATCGCCGTTTACCCCGTGTCGAACGTCATGCCAAGGCGATGGCAGCCCTGGCGGCGGTGGGGCTGGATGGCCGCGAAGCCCACACCCCGGCTGAACTCTCTGGCGGTCAGCAACAACGCGTCGCCATCGCCCGTGCCCTGGTCACCGATCCGGCCCTGCTGCTGGCCGATGAACCCACCGGCAATCTGGACAGTGCCCGTGGCCACGAGATCATGGAGCTGCTGGCACGACTCAATCAGGAACGCGGCCTGACCATCATCATGGTCACCCACGAGGCCGACATCGCCGCCTATGCCCAGCGAGTGGTGTCGTTTCTCGATGGCCGCATACAAAATGAGGTGCGCAACTGATGTGGTGGAGTGCGCTATCGCTGGCCCTGCGAGAAATTCGCCGTAATCTGCTGCGCTCAGCCCTGACCATGCTCGGTATCATCATCGGCGTCGCCGCCGTCATCACCATGGTCACCATCGGCAATGGCACCACCGCCAAGATCAGTGCCCAGATCGAAAGTCTGGGCAGCAACATGCTCATCCTGCGTCCCGGCCAGCGTTTCCTGCGTGGCTCACGCGCCGCCGCCAAACCGCTGGAAATAGATGACTCCGAGGCCCTACGCCGTGACCTGCCTTCCGTGGTCGCCGCTGCAGGCATCACCAGCAAAGCCGTCACCGTGGTCTATGGCAGCAATAACTGGACCACCAGCGTCACCGGCATGGAAAACGACTACCTGATTGTGCGCAACTGGCCCCTGGCCCGCGGCCGACTCATCAGCGATAGCGAACAGCGCGCCGGTGCACCGGTCTGCCTGCTGGGGGCTACCCTGCAACGTGAACTGTTTGGCAACCTCGACCCGCTTGGCGAAACCATCCGCCTCGGCAAGGTCGCCTGCCAGGTCATTGGTCTGCTGGCCGCTAAGGGTCAGTCTGCCATGGGCTCGGATCAGGATGATGCCATCCTTATGCCGTTGCGCAGCCACTGGCGGCTTGTCTCTGGTCAACAGAAAGTTAGTCTCATTTACCTTTCCGCCCGTGACGACACCAGCAAGGCAAAACGTGATGTAGAGCTGTTGATGCGTGAACGACGTCACATCGGCCTCGGTGATGCGGACGACTTCAGTGTCATCGACATGAAAGATATCGCCAAAACCATGACCGGCACCACTGAAATCATGACCTCCTTGCTTGGCGCTGTTGCCGCAGTCAGCCTGATTGTCGGCGGTATTGGCATTATGAACATCATGTTGGTCTCGGTCACCGAACGCACCCGCGAGATCGGCATTCGTCTCGCTATCGGCGCGTTGGAAAGAGAAGTGCAGCGACAATTTCTGGTTGAAGCGGTGGTGTTGTCATCCGTCGGCGGCATCGTCGGAATTTTGCTGGCGCTGATTGCGACTTATTTTATCGCTGCTGCCTTGCAAGTGCCGTTGATTTTTGACAGTAGTATCATACTGCTGGCATTTGTCTTTTCGGCTGTGGTCGGTGTGGTGTTTGGCTATGTCCCGGCGCGTAAAGCTGCCCGGTTAGACCCGATTGAAGCCTTGCGGCATGAGTGACAAAGGAATGATTCAAGGTTATATGCGGTGATTTTTTGATTGACTAACAGGGCAATATTGCCTTTAATCTTTGTGTGTTTTTACACGTCTATTTCAACGATTACATGGAGGTAATAGTTATGAAAATACGTCATTTAGCCCTGGTTGCGGCAATTTCCATTTTTGCTACTGGGAACAGTTGGGCGCAAAGCACCTGGACTAACACCAATACCAATAACACCACCAGCTTTGGTCCTACTTCATTTTCGCTATCCAGTAACAATATGACCATTACCCAGGATAGTGCCAATGCTCCAGGTGAGGTTTGTCAGTTTTTTAGTTTTACATTTGGCTTGACGAGGATTGTGCAAATTATTCAGGGGAGCTCATTTACACAGGTTTTTGGTTCCGCATCTGATGACCCGTTAGAAGACCCTTGTCTGTAAACTTTAGCCCTGCCGTCTGGTCTGGTAATTGATTGGTTCGGCAGGGCGTTTTTCTGGCATTGTCATCGTTGTGTCTACAAAGCTGGCGAAGCGGATGGCTACTGGTTTTATAAAAAATATTTAATAAGTGAAGTTGGTATTTACAATTTGGCGGTTTAATTAACTGTGTAGCAACATGAAGGCACAATAATTTTTCTTGAAATTGCTTATTGACTAGTCAGCTAATAGAGGCTCTAGTCCAAGTTTTTCGAGTTTTATTAGTGCTTCTGGTACCTGGGTACGAACAAATGAGTCAGTGAGATGTTGTTGATCCCGGAACACTACTAAACCGTTTGGATTTTGTGCGGCACAGTGCCGGCCGGGACATACCTCCTCATTGAGGTTCAGCTGACTCACTTTAGGAAAGCGTTGTGCGGCTTGTTCGAGATAATCGGCGACGTCCGTGGTTTGGGTAATTGTGAGTGCTTCGCTACAGCTTAGACGGTTAGACAGAAAACGTTTCAGTGCGCTATCTGTATGCTGTTTCTCGAGGCAGCTTGGCCCGTCAAATGAGAGTTGAGGTGTGCCGGATACTACAATAACGTGGTCGGAAACTGTGCTAAGACGAGCAAATATGCGCGCAGATCCTTCAATCCATTGTTCTTTAGAAAACTCGTAAGTTGCCGCGCTTCCTATAATTACGACGTCTGGCTGAAGAGTTGATAGGTAATTTAATGCCGCATTCCGCCATTCGCTACAAACACTATAAACCTTACCGATTCGATCATAAAAAAAGTCCTCGTCAACCATTGGACAAGATGATTTGGTTAAAATCACCACCCGCCAACCTGGAGCTCTGAATATTTCGGGTAACAGCGAAAACCATTGAGCACCAATACTATCGGCAAGGAGAACCACCGTTTTCAGTGCGTCAGGGTTGCCGATCAAGCAGGGTCGAACATCTGCGTTGGCATACCAAGCATCGCAGCCGAATTTGTAGATAACGGGCAAGTCATGGCGAGCCTTACGGGCAAACTGTACAGCTTGTTTGTTGGTGTTCTGGTCAACATAGGTAGAATAATTTTGTATCCCTACAACCCCAACTATTATGGCGAGAGACGATAATAAAATGCCTCGAACTGGTGGCGAATGGCTCAATCGGCCTTTCCAAAAAGGTAATTCGATGCAGTGATAACTGATTATTGCTAACAGCAAAGAAAGTATAACAAGTCCCATTATTCCTATGGGATGCTGAACACCCAAGGAGAAACCCAATAACAGAACTGGCCAATGCCATATATACCAAGAGTAAGAACGATCACCAATCCAGGTAAGAATAGGATTCGAGAGTCCGCGGTTAACGTCCTGAAAATTTTCTTGGTTGCCAGCCGCTATAATTAGTGCCGCTCCAAGAGAGGGCAGCAATGCCAAAAAGCCTGGGTAACTCATGTTTGGGTATAGCAATATGGCGCTGCCAATAATCAGAATCAGTCCACTAATTCCGCATCTTGTGGCCCATTCTGGTGCCAAAGTTTTCGTGTTTTTGTATTCAAACCAGACAAATACAATTGCTCCTAGTGCAAATTGCCAAATGCGAGAAGGCATCAGATAAAATGACCACAGTGGGTGTTCTGCTGACCAGTACCAAGATAATCCAAGGCTGAAAGTAAACATGAAGCTAAGCACAATAAGTAGTGACCTGCGATGATTGCTGTGGCCTACTCGTTGAGTTAGTAACGTGAGTGTAAGCAATAATAATAGTGGCCAAGCCAAATAAAACTGTTCTTCTACCCCCAATGACCATGTGTGTAAGAATAGGTCGCGTGTTTGCACATCGGCGAAGTAATTGAGTTTAGAAAATGCAAAAAAGAGATTGCTTGTCCATGTGGTGGCGTACGTTGCCGAGGCTAATTGCTCTTTAAACTCATAACTTGAAATCAATAGCGGTGAGATCAGAACAACAAGACTTATCATTACGAGTAATGTAGGCAGCAGTCGCTTTAGTCGTCGAGCAATAAATTTAGCAAGTTTAATGCTTTCTGTTTGTGCATATTCGCGAACTAAAAGGCCTGTTATGAGGTAGCCGGATATAACGAAAAATACATCGACACCAATAAATCCGCCGGAAAAAAATGATATTTCGGCATGTGCAAGCACCACTAACAGAATGGCTGCGGCGCGTAAGCCTTGAATGTCTGGGCGATAGGTTAGTGTGGCCATACGCTGTTATGTGTCTACTTGGGCGTATGCATTATTTGTGTAACACATAGTTCATGCCCAGAATTTGGGTGGTTTGTTAAGCCGCATAAGCATTGTTGATTCAGAATGTCATCTAAATGGAAAACTTTATAACACAGACTATCGGCTAATGTTTAGCAGAACTATATAGTTTTTTGGGACGGATAGAAGAGTGTTATTTTGAATATTCTTTTAGTGAAGTTAAAGCATGGATTGGAACTCTAACTTGTTGAATTATAAGTTAAAGTTCAGTATAGAAATTTTTCTCACCCTCAGGACGACTGCGAAAACGCTTGTAGCCCCATTGATACTGTTCCGGTATTTGGCGAATGCTTTGCTCCACCATCCGGTTTAGTGCAGTGAGGGATGTGTTCATATCCTTTGCATATAAGTCAGCATCAGCAGGTAGGAAGTGGATGGCGAAACCGCGTCCGCGGGGCAGGCGTTCGGCATAACAGCACAATACTGCGGCATTGGATTTTTGCGCCAGGCGTGACAGCAGGGTCATGGTGTTGGCTTGAATGCCAAACAAGGGGGCAAACAGGCCACCTTTATCGCGAGGGTCCTGGTCTGGAAGAATGGCTACTAGCTCATTTGCGGCTAGTGCTTGAAACAAGGCGCGTACTCCCTTGGCGTTGGTGGGCACAAGTTTGGCACCAAAGCGCTCGCGGGCCTTGCGAATCAGTCTGTCGATGGCCTGCATCCGTGGTGGTCGATAAAGACTAGTGGTGGAGTAGAGGGAGGAGCAGTAGAGGCCAATTACTTCCCAGTTGCCCAGGTGGGGGATGGCTAGGATGGCTCCATTTCCTCGCTCCATGGCTTGTTGCAAATGTTGTTCACCATGAACTTCCTGCACCATGGCAAAAAAATCGGCTTTGTCAGCCAGCCATACCGGACCGCTTTCAAACAGGGTCTTGGCGGTTTCCTGCATGTTGCGGCGCAGTAGGTCTTGTTGCTGTTCGCTGTTGAGGTCGGGAAAGCAACGCTGCAGGTTGCGTCTGGCGACGCGTAGTTGTTTGCTGTTCGTCAACATCAGCAGTTGTCCCAGCAGACTGCCGAGCAGATGATTGAGGCGCAGTGGTAGCCTGGCACTAATAATCAGGATGAGCTTGATGAGCCTGGCGCGCATGTTTAAGCGATATCCTGTTGAAAAAAACTGGAGAGGCGGTGGTGTTTCATATCATCTGTGGGTTATGGGCTGACAAGGGTTATAATTCTGTAATTCAACCTATTTTAACAGGAGTGGTCGTTTAAACGGCCGGAAACCGAAATGGATTATATAGCGGCGTTTGGATTTCACTGGTTCTGGTTTGCTGTGGCGTCATTGTTGTTGATTATCGAAGTGATGCATGGCCGTTTTATGTTTATGGCTGCCAGTGTTGCCGCTGTGGTGGTGGGCGGCTTGAGTGGTGTTTATGACTATGTGGATTTTGCAGTGCAGGGCCTGTTTTTTGTGGTTCTGGCGTCGGGCTTTATCTGGATGAGTGGTTCCTTTCTGAAACAGCGTACGCAAAGAATTCAAGCGCAGCAGGATATTCTCAAAAATCGTAGTTATGTCGGTCGGGTGATGAACCTGGTCAGTGGTATTGAGGGCGGCCATTCCAGCCTTAATATCGATGGTATGGTCTGGACAATTCAGGGCCAGGACTGCCCCGCTGGCGCCCAGGTCAAAGTTATTGATATGGGTGAGGGTTGGCTGAAAGTTGAGCCAGTTTGATGAGGATTAGATTTTACCTTCTTCGCCTGACAGCAGGCGCTGAATATTACTGCGGTGACGCCATAATAGTAAAATTGAAATAGCGATGCTGAGACTGATGTAAACATTCTCTGGGGCCAGCTGCCAGGTATACAGCGGTGTCAAGATTGCCGCAGTTAGGGCTGCCAGTGATGAGACCTTGAAGACCTTGGCCATGATTAGCCAGGTGGCCAGCACTGCAAGTGCCACCGGCCAGGCCAGTCCCAGCAAAACGCCAAAGGCGGTCGCTACGCCCTTGCCGCCTTTGAATCCAAAAAATACTGGGTATAGATGGCCGAGGAATGCGGCCATGGCGATAGCCGCCAAGACACTTTCATCAACGCCCATGGCATGCCCCAGCAAAACTGGCAGCAGGCCTTTGAGCATGTCGCCAAACAGGGTGATCGCTGCGGCCTTTTTGCCACCATAACGCAAAACGTTGGTGGCGCCGGGGTTGCGGGAGCCCTCAGAACGGGGATCGGGCAGGCCCATTACCTTGCAGGTAACGATGGCGGCAGAGACTGAGCCTAGCAAATAGGCGAACACAACAAGGCTGATATCAAGCATAATATTTTGATTCGAATAAAGCCGTAAACGGGGCGTAATGATACGGTAGTTGGGCTGGATTGCCCAATTAGTCGTGATTAGTCAGAAGAACTAAAGAAGAGCAAATGGATATTATTTATTTAAGTGATTTAAAGATTGAGACCGTCATCGGCGTCTATGACTGGGAGAGGGAGATCAAGCAAAACGTCATTCTTGACCTGGAGATGGGCGCGGATATTCGCCGTGCCGCTGAAACCGATAATATTGACGATACCCTCAACTACAAGGCTGTATCCAAACGGGTGATTGATTTTGTTGAGCAAAGCGAGTTTGAGCTGGTTGAGACCCTGGCCGAGCGGGTTGTGGCAATCATCCGTGAAGAGTTCTCTGTGCCCTGGGTTCGTTTGCGCCTCAATAAGAAGGGGGCGGTGTCTGCTGCGGTTGATGTCGGCGTCATCATCGAGCGTGGAGAGCGGGCCTAAATGAGCTGGGTCTACATCAGTGTTGGCAGCAATATTGAACCGGCGGTGAATATCCGTTCAGCCATATTGGATTTGCGTAAACACTATCCCGAATTAGTTGTTTCATCGGTTTATGAAAGCGAAGCCGTGGGGTTTGATGGTGACAATTTTTATAACCTGGTGGTTGGTTTTGAAACCGCTGAGGATGTTCGTCAAGTCGCACAGCGGCTGCGAAGTATCGAAGACAGTCACGCCCGTGATCGCAAGGGTCCCAAATTCAGTTCGCGCACCATCGATCTTGATCTGTTGCTTTATGACGATGTCATTATCAATGACGATAGTTTGAATATTCCACGTGATGAAATCAGCAAGAACGCCTTTGTGTTGTGGCCGTTGGCTGAGATTGCCGGGGGCGTGGTGCATCCGCAGTTTAAGCAGGCGATAGCGACAATGTGGCAGGCGTTTGATAAAGACAGTCAGTCGCTCTGGCCAGTTGATTTTGACTGGGGATAGTGGAACAGGGTTTTATAAGCTCAGTATTGATCAGGCCAAGGGGGGGATGATCAGGGAATGATTAAAAAGATTGCCACGCAGAGTCTAAAGGTTGGTATGTATATTCACGACCTTGATGCGGCGTGGATGAGTCACCCCTTTTTCAGTAGTCGTTTTGCTGTTAAAAATCAGACCATTATTGATGACGTCATCGCTGCGGGCATCAAGCATGTCTATATCGATACCGAGCGTGGTATGGACTTTGAAATGGCCGTGCCACTCGAAGTGGTGCAACAGGAAATCAACGACAGTAAACAGCAAGTCGCTGATGAGCAGTCTGGTCTGGATAAGCAGATCAGTTTCGAGGCGGAGCTGGTGCAGGCAAAGTCGGTGATCTATGAGGCCAATAAGGCGATGCGCTCCTTTATGCAGGATGCCCGTTTTGGTCAGCATATAGAAAGCAGTGCTGTAGACGAGGTAGTCGACAATATCATGGCCTCGGTGTTTCGTAACAAGGATGCCCTGCTGACCCTGTCGCGTATCAAAACTGTTGACCAATACACCTTCATGCATTCAATTAGTGTCTGCGTCTTGATGACAGCGTTTGCCCAGGCCATGGAATATGACGATGAGACGGCGCGGCAAATATCCACCGGTGCCCTGATGCATGATCTGGGCAAGATGCGGGTGTCGCCCGGCCTGCTCAACAAACCGGGGCCGCTGACCGAAGCAGAGTTTGTCGAGATGAAACGGCATGTGGAATATGGTGCCGAACAGCTATCGGAGTTTGGCTGGCTGAGCGATGTTTCGATGAGCGTGGTGATGCAGCATCATGAGCGCATTGATGGCAGCGGCTATCCGTTTGGACTACGGAATGAGGCTTTGAGCGAGGTTGGGCGGATGGCGGCGATTGTAGATGTCTATGACGCGCTTACCTCAAATCGTTGTTACAACAAGGCCTGTGAACCAACCTATACTTTGGGCAAGATGTTGGAGTGGAGTTCGGATCATTTTGGTGAAGAGCTGGCGCATCAGTTTGTTCGCTGTGTCGGCATTTATCCAGTCGGCACTCTGGTGCGACTGAATTCGGGCATGATTGCCGTGGTGGTCGAGCAGGACGAGGCGCAGCTGCTGAGTCCCAGAGTGCGGCAGGTCTTTAATGTAAACAGTGGTCGCTATACGCTGCTGGAAGACATCGATCTTGCGGTGACGGGTTCTGTTGCCATTGTTGAATCGGTGTCGCCGCAAAAAGTGGGTATCGATCCGCTGAGCTTTATTTAATCTTTGAGTTGTCTTTTTTAGAAACTCAGCGTGCGGCCACCATCAACATTAATGATCTGACCGCTGATGTAGTTTGCATCTCGGATCAGAAACAGGGCGGTCTTGGCGATATCTGCTGCTGTGCCCTGGCGCTTGAGGACGGTACGGTCGAGGATTTGGCCCTTGGCTTGCTCATCCATTTCATGTTCTGGCCAAAGAATGGCGCCGGGGGCAACACCGTTAACACGCACGTTCGGCCCTAGCTCCCGCGCCAGTGACATGGTTAGCATGGCCAGGCCGGCTTTGGCTGCACTGTAGATGGGATAGCCCTTCATCGGTCGTTGTGAATGGATGTCGATAATATTGATGATGCAGCCACTCTGTTTAGTTAACTCAGGCGCTGCCGCCTGGGCCAGAAAAAAGGGTGCCTTCAGGTTGCTGCCGATCAGATCGTCCCAGTCTTCCTCAGTGGCCTTGCCAATTTCTGTGGCATAAAAAGTCGACGCATTGTTAATAAGCACGTCCAGCCGTTGCCAGGGCTTGCAGGCTTCAGTAATTACATCAGGCAATGTCTTGGTTTTAAGCAGGTCGGCCTGAATCAATATGACAGAATTTGGGCGCTGGTTATTTAGCTCTGCCGCCAGTGCCTCGGCCTTGTCTTTGGAGTGGCGATAGTGCAGGGCGATGTTCATCCCTACATGATGTAACTGGCGCGCCAGCTCGGCACCGATACGGTGAGCTGCGCCAGTGATCAAAGCGACTTTGGCCTGTGTGTTCATTCTGTTTGAGGTCCGATTCGGATAGACTGTGCACACTTTAACTGATTGTGTAGTGAACAGGAATTTTGATGCAGCAGCCCCCAAGTGAATTGCCTCTGCCAGATGAGTTGGCGCAGCAACATAGTGATCAACTTAAAACAGAAGTCCGCCAGCAAATCGATGCCGCCGGTGGTGCTATTGATTTTGCCCGCTTTATGGAGATGGCCCTGTATCAGCCGGGTCTGGGCTATTACAGTGCTGGGGCGCGCAAGTTTGGTGAAGGTGGTGATTTCATTACTGCGCCGGAATTATCGCCACTGTTTTCCCATTGCCTGGCACGCCAATGCCAGCAGGTGCTGGCCGAGATCGGGTTTGGCGATATCATTGAATTCGGTGCCGGCACCGGTGCCATGGCCAGTGAGGTGTTGCTGGAACTGGAACGGCTTGACTGCCTGCCGGGGCAATATTTCATCCTTGAGCTGAGCCCGGACTTGAAACAGCGTCAGCAACAAACTATTGAACAGCGCGCACCTCACTTGTTGGCGCGGATTTGTTGGCTGGATGGCTTGCCTGAGTCTGGCTTTCAGGGCGTGATCCTCGCCAATGAGGTGGTCGATGCCATGCCGGTGCACTTGGTGCAGTTTAAAGAGGTTGGCCTGATAGAACGCTTTGTTGCTCATAACGGTCGTGACTTTGTCTGGCAGGATAGACCGCTGGCCTCAGAAGCATTGCAGCAACGTATCAATGCCCTGACAGAGGACTTGGGCGATGAGGTGTTTTGCCCCGGTTATCTGACCGAGATCAATCTGGCGCAGACGGCCTGGATTAACAGCCTGGCGGCGATGCTGGAAAAGGGCGTCGCTCTGATCATTGATTACGGTTTTCCGCAGCATGAGTATTATCACCCAGATCGCACCACCGGCACCCTGATGTGCCACTATCGTCATCGTGCCCATGGTGATCCGCTGATTCTTGCGGGGCTGCAGGATATTACCGCCCATGTGGATTTCACTGCCCTGGCACAGGCGGCCCATGATAGCGGTCTGGATGTGATGGGATATACGTCTCAGGCTCAGTTTCTGTTGGCGGCGGGCCTGGGTGAGCTGCTGGCGGAACAGGATCAGGCCGATACTCGTGCCTATATGGAAGTGACCCAGCAGGTCAAAAAGCTTACCTTGCCGAATGAAATGGGGGAATTGTTTAAGGTGTTGGCCGTCGGTCGGGGTTTTCCTAATGAGTTGAACGGCTTCCTATTGCAGGATCGGCGTGGCAGGCTTTAACAAATAAGTTGTCGGCCAGCGTCATGATGGATGTCAGTGTACAGGACGATAGTTGTGAGATATTTCTGCCACCGGAACAGTTTCAGAAGATTGTGATGAGTATTGGGCTGCATGTCGTCGAGGCGTTGGGGGAAGAAGATGGTTGTATCGAAATATCGCTCAGGAATGAAACTCTGACACAGCTACAAGTGGCGAAAAAAGAAGGGCTGGTTGATGGTGAGTATGTTGTGTTGCAGGTGTCCAGTGCCTGTGATGGTAAACAGATGGACGCGGCCAAGCAGACCGATATTTTTGAGAGCTGCTACACCACTCACGATAGTGTTAATGCAGAGTCAACAGGCTTGGCTGAAGTGTATGGAATTGTGAATCACAACAAGGGCTGTCTGGAGGCGGAGCGTGTGTCTGGTGGTGGGCTTAGCTTTGCGGTTTATCTTCCTTGTGCTGGCCAGAACGAGACGGGGCGCTAGCCATTCTTTTTTGTGGTTTTGGGGTAGTCGGTGTGTAGATATAAAAAAACCGCCGCTGTTACCAGTGGCGGTTTTTTTGTTGCCAGTTAGGCTTGCTACGATTAGCGTTTGTAACCACTAACCATGATGAATGGGCTGGGAGGTGCCATTTGTTCAGATTTGATGTCGACAAAACCAACTTCGCGCAGGATCTCTTCCATTTCAGCGGTTGAATAAGATGAGCCGCCCACGGTGTTGATGACCTGATTAACGCCGATCAGTGCTGCTAGTTGCGGGCCTTTTTTGTCGGCGTGCAGCAGCTGCTCCTGAATCATGATGACGCCATCCTTGTTCATGGAGTCATAACATTTTTGCAACAGCTTCTTGATGTTTTCCGGTGATTCCTGGTTGGTCATGGAAGAGAGCAACATAGCGTCGTTGCCTTCACCAAGGGAGTCAGTGTTGTAGTCACCCGGGCGCAGTTCAACTCTATCCTGCATGCCGTATTGGTCGACGATTTCTTTGGCAATCTTCAAGTTTTGCTCGCGGTCCATAGCAACGGCATTGAGACCGTCATATTTTTCACAGAACTTCACTGCAAAGGTGGACGGGCCACAACCAACATCCATTAGCTGTTTTTTGCCGCTTAAATCGAACAGGCCGGTGAGAACATCTGCCTGTGACAGAGCGCGGTTGTGCATGCCCATCATGTAGTCACGGGTTTCCTGGTCAGAATATTCCTGATGCATCAGGGCAGAGGGTTTGCCCGTTTTGACGGTGTCGTAGAGCCCGCCCCAGGCTTCGTACCAGTTTTCAAACATATAGACGATGCCGCCCTGGTAAAACTTGCTGGAATTGGTGAGGAAGGTCTGGCCGAATTGATTGTTGCTGAAGACGTCGCCATCGCGGTCGAGAAAATCCATCGACACCAGTGAGCTAAGCAGTGCACCGAGGCAGCGGCGATCGGCTTCAGTTTCGGCGGTCAGGGTGTCCAGGTCTTTTGACTGGCCATCCAGCAGGTTGAATATATCAAGACGATTGGCGGCGTGAAGCGCACAAGACTGCCAGTAGCTCGAAGCAACCTGCATTACACGCATCGGGTCCATGCCTTCAGGCAGGCCCCAGCTGTCACCACCTTCTTTTTTATCCCATGACTCAGACATCAAAACCTCACCTATTCTATATAAAGCTAAATCAGCACTGAAATATGCAGTATGGAAGCCGTTTTGTCCAGTTGTCAGCATTGATTACAGGAGTAAAATGTCGCGCTTGTTACAAAAGTCTGGAGCAGGGCGATGGTTTTAAAATGTGGCGAGATTGAGGCGGCTGGCTTGGCTGGTTTGCTGACTCGTTACGGAATCTTATTGGAATGGGTTGAAGACGGCTTAGAGATCCCTGGTAGTTTCTGGGGTGACAGCGAGGCTGGCCTGGTTGCCAATCGTCTGCTGGTGCGGCGTGATACTCCGCTGCATTCAGCCATGCACGAGGCTTGTCATTATATCTGCATGGATCAGCAGCGCCGTGATGGCCTGCATACTGATGCCGGTGGCGGTTACGATGAGGAAAATGGGGTTAATTATCTGCAGATCCTATTGTCGGATCACATTCCAGAATGTGGCCGCGCTCAAATGTTTGCAGACATGGATGAGTGGGGCTATAGCTATCGCTTAGGCTCGGCTCAGGCCTGGTTTGAGAAGGATGCCGAGGATGCCCGGCAATGGTTATTGGGCCATGGCTTGATATATGAGGTTGATCAGCCTACCTGGTTGTTAAGGCGTTAACTGGCTTTGTAAATTATTGTTATTTTCATGGGCGTTTGATTGAGACTGTTTTGTTAAGGTAATAGAATTGCGCTTCGTCTGTCATCGATAATTGCATTGGGAATTAATAACATGAAAAAAATAAGCGCCGTAATTTTAGGTGGTGTTGTTATGGCTGGTTCTGCCATGGCTGAGACTGGAACTTCAGAGTGGGCCGGTGAAGCAGAGCTGGGCTTAGTCTCAACCAGTGGTAATACTGAAACTCAAACTATTAGCGCAAAGGCCAAGGCCTCTAATGAGCGAGATAAGTGGAAACATGAAGCTGGCCTGGAAGCGCTCAACACTGAAGACGGTAGCGCTACTACTGCCGAGCGCTACACTCTGACAGGTAAAACGAACTACAAGCTGACAGATCTCGATTACGTGTTTGGCATGGTGACCTATGACGATGACCGTTTCAGTGGTTATGACTGGCGTGCCAGTGAGTTTGTTGGTTATGGCCGACATGTGATTAAAGAAGAAGATCTTACTCTTGACCTTGAGGCCGGTCTTGGTGCCCGCCAAAGTGAAGATGATGCCGGCGCCAGCACTGATGAAGTTGCGGTTCGTCTGAGCGGTAATCTCGGCTGGAAAATTAGTGACACTTCAAAATTTACTGAAGAGCTGAGCTCTGAAATTGGTGAAGATGTCACTATCTCTAAGTCTGTTACTGGTCTCAAATCACAGATTAATGGCAGCCTGGCTATGAAGCTTACCTATACCGTCAAGCACGTTTCGGAGGTGCCTGTTAACATTGAAAAGGTTGACCGGGAAACGGCTGTGACATTGGTGTATAGCTTTTAATGATAGCCAGTTAGTCATTAAGATATGAAAAAGGCCGCTCAATGAGTGGCCTTTTTTGTATTCTATTTTGCGCTCAGGGCGTTTTGTTCAAAGCTAATGCCGGCCCAGCCGTGGCGCATGAATGTGCGGATGTTGGCGTGATCATCGCCATTAGGGTTGCTGAGTACATCATCGCGATAAAAATCGCCAAAGCAGTTCAGGGTTTGTTGTTCATCAAGCCCGTTTAACTTGGCAAAGGCGAAGATCTTGCACGAGCCTTCATTGCTGCCGGCTTCGTTAATTACCTGGTCGTTAGTCACACCGTTGCTAAAACGGCTGGCTGTGTAGTTGTAGTTGCTGCTGATAGATTCAATGACTTCGTTAAAACTTACCGCGTCAGGCTGGCTTTTAATTTTCTGAATTAATTTTTGTATCGACATGTGGAAGGATCCTGATTGTAAAAACAGACATTATAAATACTTGGCTAGTGTATTCAGCGCGAAGTGGAACTGTTATTTGCGCCTGTTTTGTTTTTTGTCAGCGCCAGTCTTTTTCCAGCTAACCTCATCTGGAGTAGTAGCCCATTCCCAGATGCGACGGAAGAGGCCCTTCTTTTTGGTTTGTTGCACTGGCGGTTGTGGCTTGGGTGTTTCCATTGGGGTGAAAAGAGTCTGCTTCTGCACCTTTGGTGTTTCATTTGCCTGAGGCGAGGTGGTTGATGGCGCGGTGTCCAGTGTTGTGATTTCATTCTCACTCATCTCGATCATCTCGACGGCAACCGGCATGGTTGTAATGCTTTTACCGCTATCGAGGTGGTCGAGGTTTTGCTGCATGTCATCGTTTGAGGCAACCAGAAATTCCCGCATTGAATCGGAAATGCCTGGGTTGGTGAGCATGCGTTCTGTCTCGGCGATCATTGATACTACTTCTGTTTTGATGACCTTGCGGTAAGCCCTTTCCTTCTGTGTGACGACCGTCAGTTTGGCGCGGATCTGTTCGGCAGGAACATGTAGTTTAGTTGCATCGGTGGTCTCGCCACGGCTGTGTAACAACACCCGCAGGGCGACAGCCGTCTGAGCCAGTTTACGATAGTTGTTGAGTAGCTTGTGGGTGGCGATAGGGTCGGATGCGATCAGTTCATCATCATCCATCTCGGCGATCTTGAGAATGTTGTCCAGTTTGGACTTGATTGCTTGCTCAAGTGAGGTCAGGTTTTTCTTGAGTTTGGCCAGGGGCATGCCCTGAGTAGAGCTTTCAAGCTTTTCAAAGGTGGTCAGTGCTTCTTTGGGGATGTCGGCGCTGGACTGCCCCATCAGCAGGGTGGCTTCAAGGCTCTTGTGCAGGTGTTCAATGTTGAGGGCGATCTTGACGGCACGTTCGAGTGCGTCGCGCTTTTCCTCTAAGGCCCTGATTTCCTGGCTGGGGTCTCGTTGTTCTGCCACTGATTGCTCCCGCGGTACCGCGACTTAATTTTGTACATCCGTAGTGATGTAGCTACTGCTTCATTTAGTTAAGGATATTATGATGCGTTGGTCATATTAAGTTTATCGTCCCATTATGTCCAATTCTGGATGGGGATGATTATTTCGGTTGAGGCTTATTGCACAAATAGTGAGCAAACCGGCCTTGGTGGCCGGTCATGGCTGTGCTGAATGGTTGCTTGTGTTGCTCTCGCGTGACTAGTTTTGCGAGTCGCTATCTGCGTCCGCGTGATTTCTTTGGCACTTCAAAGTTGACCTTTAAAGGCTTGCCGTTAAAGTCTTTGCCATCTAGGCCGGCAATTGCGGCTCGGGCTTCATGGCCTTCCATTTCGATAAAACCAAAGCCTTTGCATTGGCTGGTAAAGACATCGGAAGCCAGTTTGAGAGAGCGCACTTTGCCAAACTGGGAAAACAACTCGATAACATCCTTGTCTTTGGTACTGGCTGGCAGATTACCAACAAATAGTTTTTTCATGGTTGTGTTCCTCGTGGCTAATTGTTGAGTTTGGCGCCGCTAAAGCAAATCTTAGAGCGTCGAAAAAAACAACCCCGCTACAGTGAGCGGGGTTGTGGTGCCGGGTTGTCCAGTTGATTAAGCTGGTACTACCTGTGCTGCCTGCAGGCCTTTAGGGCCTGTTTCGACCTGGTAGCTGACAGTTTGGCCTTCAGCGAGGGTTTTGAAACCGTCACCACCAATTGCGCTGAAGTGAACAAAGACATCATCGCTGCCATCTGTTGGAGAAATAAAGCCAAAGCCTTTTGATTCGTTAAACCATTTAACGGTACCAGTGTTCATATATTGAATCCTAAAAATTTTATTAAAACTAAAATTAAAACAAGTATTCGCCTGCAGATGGACGCAGAAGAGGGTTCAGAGATGTGCCGAGAAACAGGTGTTCGGGGTGTTCTAAGAAAGCCAGCTTGAGCCTGTGCAAGCCGAAGCACTATAACCCATAGACGGGATAAAATCCCGTATTATTTGTCTTAAGCTATATAAGGGACGGTGATTCCGCCATGCTGCAGATTTCCAATCAGGTCACTATTAGGGCTGATGAGATTGAGATTAGTTTCATTCGTGCCCAGGGCGCAGGTGGTCAGAACGTCAACAAGGTCTCGACTGCCGTGCATCTGCGTTTTGATATTAAGGCCTCGTCTCTGCCGCAAACCTATAAAGAGAGGCTTTTATTGCTTAAAGATCATCGGCTTACTGCAGACGGAGTGATCGTCATCAAGGCTCAGCGGTTTCGCAGTCAGGACAAAAACCGCGAAGATGCCCTGCAGCGACTGGTAGAAATCATCAGGCAGGCGATGGTGACGCAGAAAAAACGTAAGCCCACCAAACCGACTCGAGGTTCACAGCAGCGGCGTATGGACAGCAAGACCAAGCAGGGCAGGCAAAAAAGTCTTAGGCGTAAGGTCGACTATTAGTCGCTGCCCTGTTGGCGTTGCTGGCTGTTTTCCAGAACCTGTAACCGTTCATGATTGCTGAGATGATTCCAGCTGGTGATTTCATCAACCGAGCGAAAGCATCCGAGGCAGACCTGGTCTTCATTCAGGCAGCAGTTGCGGATGCAGGGGGAGGGCACCGCGTCTGAGTCATTAATCTTGCCCATCGCCAGCTTCACGAAGCTCGTCTAATAGTTCATCAGCGGCAATGATGATGCTGTCATTGTCCGTTCCCGGACAGGCAGCGATTAACAAACCATCCTTAATCATTCCCGGTAACCATTTGTCGAGCCAGTCATCCAGGGTGATTGCCTTGGGTTGGCAGTCAGCAAAATCCCCCATGGCCCATGCCTGAGCCAGTTGTGCGTGTGGCCAGACCGGTAGGTGCTCTTCATCTTCATCAGGCAGGATTAACCAGCCGCTGTCACTGGAAAGCCCCCATACCTCTTTCTGATCAAGCAGTGTGCTAATGAAGTAGTCGTAACGTTGCTCAGCCGACATCTGGTTGATGGCGTCGAGTTGAGTCTGGGTCAGTTGAGTCATGGTTAATCCTTTTGTCATTAGCGTTTCAGGTTGGCAAATGCGGCTGCCATTGCGCCTTGCTGTTGTTCCTGCGGACGTTGTTTTTGTTGTCGCTGTCCGCCACGAGGAATATTGGCGGCGCGTTCTTCCTTGATGCGCTCACCGCCGTCGGATTGTTTTTTCATGCTCAGGGCAACACGTTGGCGTTTCAGGTCGACGTCCAGCACCCTCACCTTGACCACGTCGCCGGCCTTGACCACTTCGCGTGGATCACTGACGTATTTATCGGCCAGTTCTGAAATATGTACCAGGCCATCCTGATGCACGCCGACGTCGACAAAGGCGCCGAAGTTGGTGACATTGGTGACCACGCCTTCGAGCAGCATATTTTCTTTCAGGTCGGCGACCTTTTCGATGCCGTCTTTGAATGTCGCGGTGCTGAACTCGGGGCGTGGGTCACGGCCGGGTTTGTCCAGCTCGGCCAAAATGTCGCGGATGGTGGGTTCGCCGAATTTCTCATCGGTAAACTGCTTTGGTTCAAGCTTTTTGAGGAAGGCGCTGTCGCCAATTACGCCGCGGACATCCTTGCTGTTGGACTCAGCGATGCGCTGCACCAGCGGGTAGGCCTCGGGGTGAACCGCTGAGGCATCGAGCGGGTTGTCGCCGTTCATGATGCGCAGAAAGCCAGCTGCCTGTTCGAAGGCCTTGGGGCCGAGGCGGGTGACCTTTAATAGCTCTTTCCTGTCCTTGAAAGTGCCGTTAAGGTCGCGATGGTCGACGATGTTCTGCGCCAGGGTGGTGTTGAGTCCGGCGATCTGGGCCAGCAGGGCAGCCGAGGCAGTATTGACGTCGACGCCGACGGCGTTGACGCAATCTTCGATCACCGCCTCCAGTGAGCGAGCCAGTTGGCTCTGGTTGACGTCATGTTGGTACTGGCCAACACCAATGGCCTTGGGTTCGATCTTGACCAGCTCGGCCAGTGGGTCTTGCAGGCGGCGGGCAATGGAGACGGCGCCGCGGATGGAGACATCCAGATCGGGGAATTCCCGCGCTGCCAGTTCCGAGGCGGAATAAACAGATGCCCCCGCTTCCGACACCATGATCTTGGTCATGTTTAGTTCTTTGTGCAGTTTGATCAGGTCGGCGGCCAGCTTGTCGGTTTCGCGTGAGGCGGTGCCGTTACCGATGCTGATCAGATCAACCTTGTGTTTTTTGCACAGCTCGCCGAGCACATGCAGTGACTGGTCCCACTGGTTTTTAGGCTGGTGTGGATAAATGGTGGCGTGATCCACCAGCTTGCCGGTGTGGTCTACCACGGCAACTTTGACGCCGGTACGCAGGCCCGGGTCGAGACCAAGGGTGGCGCGGGGTCCGGCTGGGGCGGCCAACAGCAGGTCTTTTAGATTGCTGGCGAAGACCTTGATCGCCTCCAGTTCGGCGGCTTCGCGCAGCTGCTTTTTCAGTTCCATGTCGATGTGCATGGCCATTTTGACACGCCAGGTCCAGCGTACTGTGTCTTGCAGCCACTTGTCTGCAGGGCGGCCTTCGTTTTTGATGCCAAAACGACGCGCAATCATCGATTCGCCCATGGTTGGGGTGCGGTTGGCGGCGGCCTCTGCATCGCCAGGCAGTTCCAGTGCCAGGCTCAAAAAACCTTCGCTGCGGCCGCGGAACATGGCCAGGGCACGGTGTGATGGGGTGGCTTTGATGGGCTCGGCCTTGTCGAAATAATCTGAGAATTTGGCCGCTTCGTTTTCTTTGCCGGCGATGACGGTGGAGTGCAGCTGGCCGTTGTCCCAGGCGTAGGCGCGCAGTTCGCCCACCAGTTCGGCATCCTCGGCAAAGCGTTCCATCAGGATCTGGCGGGCGCCGTCCAGTGCGGCGCTGGTGTCCTTGATTTCGGCGTCTGGATTGAGAAACTTGGCCGCCTCAATTTCCGGATCAAGGCTGGGATCTTCAAATAGAGCATCGGCCAGTGGCTCAAGTCCCGCTTCGCGAGCGATCTGGGCCTTGGTGCGGCGTTTGATTTTGTAGGGCAGATAGAGGTCTTCCAGGCGGGTCTTGGTCTCGGCGTCCATGATGGAGGCCTTCAATGCGTCGGTCATTTTGCCCTGTTCACCAATGGACTTGATCACAGCGATGCGACGTTCTTCCAGTTCACGCAGATAACCGAGGCGCTCTTCCAGGGTACGCAGCTGGGTATCGTCCAAGCCGCCGGTAACCTCTTTGCGGTAGCGAGAGATAAAAGGCACGGTGGCGCCTTCGTCGAGCAGGCCGATGGCGGCGATGATCTGAGCCTCCTTGGCGTTGATTTCCAGGGCGATGCGTTGTTCGATCGGGGGCAATGACATGCTGCGGGGTCCTTCCTTTACTGCTGGATTTGATTCGGCTGCTGCCGGGTTGGCGACATTATACGGACAGTCTGGTCACTATGCATCGGGCAAGACGTAGGGGCTTTACCCCGGTAGAATGTCGGCAACTTTTTGATGGGGTAGGCAATGGACTTTTTGCAGATATTTGTGCTGGCGATTTTGCAGGGGCTGACGGAGTTTCTGCCTATTTCCAGCTCTGCGCATCTGATTCTGGTGCCGGTAATTGTTGGTTGGCAGGATCAAGGCCTGGCCTTTGACGTCGCGGTGCATGTGGGCACGCTGGCGGCAGTGGTTGCCTATTTTCGTAAAGATCTGCAGGTGATGATGCGTGACTGGGCCGCATCCCTGGTACAGCGAAAAACAGTCGGTGATAGCCGGCTGGCCTGGGCGGTGGGGCTGGGCACAATCCCAGTGGGATTGTGTGGATTGCTGCTGGGGGATTTCATCGAAGAGCACCTGCGTTCGACGCTGGTGATTGCCACCACCACTATCGCCTTTGGTATCCTGCTGGGGTGGAGTGACAAGACCGGCAAGCGTCACCGCAGTGAGCACTCTATTACCTGGAAAGACATACTTATTATTGGTTGTGCCCAGGCGATAGCCCTGATTCCTGGCACTTCACGCTCCGGTATTACCATGACGGCGGCGCTGATGCTGGGGCTGAGTCGTGAGGCGGCGGCGCGTTTTTCCTTTTTGTTGTCGATTCCTGTGATCTTGCTAGCCGGTGGTCTGAAAACATTGGAGCTGGCCACCGCTGAAGGGACAGTGGATTGGCAGGCAATCTTTCTCGGTGCAGCCATCTCGGGTCTCAGTGCCTATCTCTGTATCCATGTCTTTCTCAAGCTGCTGGAACGCATCGGTATGATGCCATTTGTGGTTTATCGCCTGCTGCTGGGCTTGGTGTTGCTGTTGCTGGCGTTTTGAGTTTCTATGTAGTCTCGAATCAAGCCATTGTTTTTCCGTGGTATTTTACCAAGGTCTAATGTTTTGCTAGACCATTACCCCTTCATATTGTAGGATTAAAAGTCCGTGGATTTTGTCAGGATATATTGATGGTAATCCGCAGGTAATTACTCAATAATAAATAAAAGAAAACCTAGTAATTCGTACAATAATAATCTTATGCATTAACAACTCAGAGGTTGTAGAGATGGCGAGTGATAAAGATCTGGACAGTCCTGATCGTCGTGACTTTCTTGGCAAAGTGACTACGGCGGTAGGTGTTGTCGGTGTGGCGGGTGCTTGTATTCCGTTTGTCAGCAGTATGAACCCCAGCAAGGACGTTAAGGCCAAGTCAACTTCCATGGTTGATCTGGCGTCCATCCCCAAAGGTAAAACCCACACCGTCGAGTGGCAGGGTAAGCCGGTGTTTGTCACGCATCGCAGCGATGAAACGATTGCCGACATGCAGGATGCTTCGACCGAGCTTGACCCGCAAACAGATTCAGAGCGTATTCAAAAGCCCGAATGGCTGGTGGTGGTTGGGCTGTGTACGCATCTGGGTTGCGTGCCTAACCGAGTGGAGGAAGGCTGGATTTGTCCTTGTCACGGCAGTCTTTATGACAACAGTGGTCGTGTCGTTCGTGGTCCGGCGCCAAATAATCTTATCGTGCCCCATTATGAGTTTGTCGATGAAAAGACAATCATTGTTGGCAAAAAGGTCTAGGGGGAGTTAGTCATGATTAAGAAAGTATTTTCCTGGGTCGATGAGCGTTTCCCGCTTGATGAAATGATCAAGCATGAGTTGACCGAATACCCTGTTCCTAGAAACCTGAATTACATGTGGAGCTTCGGCTTCCTGGCTATGTTTGTACTGGTTGTGCAGTTGCTCAGCGGCATCTTTCTGGCCATGCACTATAAGGCCGATGTCGGAATGGCCTTTGACTCCATACAGCACATCATGCGTGATGTGAACTATGGTTGGCTGATTCGTTATTTGCACTCCACCGGGGCTTCAGCCTTTTTTGCGCTGATCTTTATCCATATTGGTCGAACTCTCTACTACGGTTCATACCGTCGTCCGCGTGAGCTGCTGTGGTGGACCGGTCTGGTGTTGTTATTGCTGTTGATGGCCACTGCCTTTATGGGCTATCTACTACCATGGGGGCAGATGTCATTCTGGGGGGCGCAGGTGATTACCGCCCTGTTTGGTGTGACGCCATTTATTGGTGAAGAGGTTGTTATCTGGTTACGCGGAGATTTTGTGGTCGGTGATGCCACCTTGACAAGATTCTTTGCCTTGCACTATCTGTTCCCATTTATTATTTGTGCAGCGGTGGCAATCCACCTGGTGGCTCTGCACTGGGTCAAGAGCTCTAACCCATCGGGTATTACCTTGCATGCCAAGGACAATATTCCGTTCCATCCCTATTTCACCATCAAGGATCTGTTTGGCCTGGGTGTGTTTATGATTATTTTTTGCGGTTTTGTTTTCTTTGCGCCCGAATTCTGGATCATGCCGGAGAACAATGTGCCTGCCGATCCGATGGTAACGCCGCCGCACATTGTGCCGGAATGGTACTTCCTGCCGTTCTACGCCATCTTGCGTTCTATTCCAGATCCTCTGGGTGGGGTTGTTGCCATGGCGATGTCGATATTGATCTTCCTGGCCATGCCTTGGTTGGACCGTTCCAATGTGCCGGGTGGTGCCAAGTTTCGCCCTGGTTATCGCATCATGATTTATGTCTGGTTCCTTGACTTAATGTTGTTAGGCTATCTGGGTGCCCAGGCGCCTGAAGGGATTTATATCCTGTTGGGCCGTATTGCAACTTTTATCTACTTTGGTTTGTTTTTGATGCTGCCCTTTATATCCAGGCGTGAAGAGCGCCGTAGCAGGGTGCAGGGCTTGCCGCGTGAAGCTGAAAGGCTGATTCGTGAAGAGCAGGAAGAATTGCTCAGGTCAGAGCATTACTTGCGCCGAGAAAATGATCAAAAAGAACTGAAGGATATTCGTAAGCGCCTGGAGGACGAGTCATGAGAAAGTTGTTAGTGCTGTTGAGTGCTGTGGCTATGCTTGCGGGAGTGCAGAGTGCCATGGCCGGTGCAGGTGGTGCGTTGAAAATGGTTGATATTGATAACTCGGATCAGGCCCGTCAACGTGGTGCCGAGATTGTGGTTAGTACTTGTATGATGTGCCACAGTCTCAAGTACATAAAGTTTTCCGACTTGAGTCAAATTGGCATGACCGAGGAGCAGATCAAATATCTTTTGGAAGATCAGGATATTGATGATCGAATGATGAGTCTTACACCGATTGAGGTGCGTAAAGAGTCTTATGGCAAAGTGCCGCCGGATCTTGCCCTGATGGCGATTGCCAGAAAAAAAGGCCCCCAGCACATCTATACTTTGTTGACCGACTATTACTATAAGGACGCTGAGGAAGAGGAGACCGATAATCATCTGTTTCCGGGCATCAAAATGCCGGATGCTATGGCCTACGCTGATGCCGAGTCAGATGAGGAGCGTGCCGAAATCGAGGCTCAGGCTGCTGATGTGACATCCTTTCTTGTTTGGGCCGCCGATCCAAGTGCCGAATCTCGCCGTACCATCGGGGCTTATGTGATTGTCTATTTGATCATCCTGACAACGCTGCTTTATTTTCTCAAACGCCGCATCTGGGGCAAGATTCACTAGCCGCTAGCAGGAAGAAAAGGTTCCGAGAGTAACAAAAAGGCCGCACGAAAACGTGTGGCCTTTTTCATTTTTGTGAACTGCGTCACAGAAAGTTGAGCAAATAAGGTCTTTCCTTATAGCGTGGACACGTTGTCCCTCATGAATGTGGAGGTGTGTTATGGAAATTTCTTTCGGAATGATTCTTTTGTTTGCTTTAATCCCTGTGGTAATTGGTGTGATTGCAACCCAGTTGGATGAAAATATCGCCATGCATGGTGGTTTTCACAAAAAACATATGTAGTTAGTTTAGCTTTTGAAGAGACGGGTCTCGCCTCGAGAGGGGGGTGAGGCCCTTTTTTTATTCAGGAGATATGTTCGCCGGCTGCCTGTTGGTCGGCGTGATAAGACGAGCGTACCATTGGGCCGCTGGCAACATTGTCAAAACCAAGCTCTGTCGCGATTTTGGCCAGTTTGTCAAAGGTTTCAGGGGTGACATAACGCTCGACGGACAGGTGGTGTTGGCTGGGTTGCAGGTATTGGCCCAGAGTGAGCATGTTGCAGTCATGGGCGCGCAGGTCAGACATCACCTCAATAATTTCTTCATCGGTTTCACCCAGTCCCAGCATCAGGCCAGACTTGGTCGGAATGTCAGGATGCTGTTGCTTGAATTTTTGCAGCAGGCTTAATGACCACTGATAGTCTGCTCCAGGACGGGCCTGTTTGTAGAGCCGCGGCGCCGTTTCCAGGTTGTGATTAAAGACATCGGGCGGTGCTGTGGCCAGTTCGGTTAGCGCAGCCTCCATCCGGCCACGAAAGTCTGGTACCAGGATTTCAATCTTTAGTTGCGGTGATTGCTTTCGCGCAGCCTTGATGCAGGCGGCAAAGTGGCCGGCGCCACCATCACGCAGATCATCGCGGTCCACCGAGGTGATGACCACGTATTTCAGATTCATGGCCTTGATGGTGTCAGCCAGGTGTTTTGGTTCATTTGCGTCCAGCGCTTTGGGCTTGCCATGGGCAACGTCACAGAAGGGACAGCGGCGAGTGCAGATACCCCCCATGATCATGAATGTGGCGGTGCCGTGGTCAAAGCATTCACCCAGGTTGGGGCACTGGGCCTCTTCACAGACGGTGAATAGTTTTTGTTGGCGCAGAATGCCTTTTAGTCGCGATACTTCCGGGCTGGTAGGCGCCTTGGCCTTGATCCAGCGTGGTTTTTTTAGCGGTTCAGTCTTGGGCTGAACCTTGATTGGAATGCGTGCGGTTTTGGACTCGCCCTTGAGTGGGGCAAGTGATTCGATGCGTTCGCGTTCCAGGTTTTTATCAGCCATTTAGTTTGTCTGCTCAGCAAATTCGAGACCATTATAGCCCAGCTGTTTGGCCAGCTTTTGGCTCAATTCAGTAGCGATCGTGTCTACGTTGTTTGGGCCATTCAGGTCTGAAGTTTGAGTCACCTGCATGTCTTTGTGGCCACAGGGGTTGATGCGTTGGAAGGGTTCCAGGTCCATGTTCACATTCAGGGCCAGGCCATGGTAAGTGCAACCACGCCGCACCCGCAGGCCAAGGGCGGCGATCTTGCTGTCACCGGCATAGACACCGGGAGCATCACGGCGACCGCGGGCTTCAATCTTGAAGTCAGCCAGCAGTTCAATGATAGCCTGTTCGATCTTTTCCACCATGGCGCGAATGCCGAGCTTGCGCCGTTTGATGTCGATCAACAGATAGGCAACCAGTTGGCCTGGGCCGTGATAGGTGACCTGGCCGCCGCGGTCGATTTTGATGACGGGAATTTGGCCAGGGTTGAGCAGGTGCTCCGGTTTGCCATTCATGCCCAGGGTGAAGATGGGTGAGTGTTCCACTAGCCAGATTTCGTCTTGGCTAGACTCATTGCGTTGGTCGGTAAATTGCTGCATTTGCCGCCAAACCGGTTCGTAGTCCTGCTGTCCCAGTTGGCGAACCAGAAGGCTATTGGCTGGCATTGCCTACAGGGCCATTAGCACGCGTTCGTGGCCGCTAACGCTACGATAGATGTTGTCGAGTTGCTCGCGGCTTTCTGCCTGAAAGGTGACGGTGACGGAGGTGTATTTGCCGCCCTTGCTGGGTTTGCTACTGACGGCACCTTCATTCAGGTCTTTTACATGGGGGCGGATCAGAGAAACCACCAAAACATCAAAGTCGTCAGTCGCCAGCCCCATGGCCTTAATGGCGAAGGAGCAGGGAAATTCCATCAGTTGGTCATCTTGTCTTGCCATTGTCTTATTCCACTTTTCCGGCGATCAGCGCCATTTTGTAATCCTGGTATAACTTGCGCATCTGTTGCCAGATTGGGCCTGGTTGGCCGTTGCCGATGGTTTTGTCGTCAAGCTTGGTCACCGGCAATATTTCTTTAGTCGAGCTGGAGAGCCAGATTTCATCGGCCTGCTGCAGTTCATCAGGACCAAAGGTGCTCTCTTGATATTTGATGCCATTCGCTGCTGCCAGTTCCAGCACCAAGTCACGGGTGATGCCGGGCAATAGAAAGGGGCCCTTGGGCGGGGTCTTGATCAGACCGTCTTTGACGATAAAGAGATTGCTGGCAGCGCCCTCGGTGACCACGCCATCGCGGATTAGTATTGCCTCCTGAGCACCGGCGTCGATGGCCTGCTGTCGCAGCAGAATATTGGGCAGCAGGGCAATGGCCTTGATGTGGCAGTGTTTCCAGCGGATGTCTTCGAGGCTGATGGCGGCAACGCCATTTTTCAATAATTCGGCGGCGACTGGTTTCAGTGGGCTGCTGGAAATAAAAACTGTGGGCTGTGTGCCTTGTGGAAAGCCATGGTCGCGCGGCGCATGGCCGCGGGTCAGCTGCAGGTAAACTGATTGTTCGCCGCCGCCGTTTTCGTCGACTAAGCGGTTTAGTATTTCGGCCCATTCGCTATGGCTCATGGGGTTGTTGAGGCGAATCCCGGCTAGGCTGTCGTCCAGTCTTAGTAGATGTTCCTCAAGCCGAAACAGGCGGCCACCATAGACGGGGATGACTTCATAAACGCCATCGCCAAAGACGAAGCCTCTATCCATGACCGGTACAAAGGCCTGATCCTGGGGTAGAAATTTGCCGTTGAGATAAACGGTATCAGTATTAGTGTTCATGGCGTTGTTTGTTATTCAAACAGCAACAGGGCTTCATCAATCAGGCTGTCGATCAGACCGGCTTCGGCTACGTCTTGTAACGCGATCAGCGGTTGGGTGGCTACGGCTTCGCCGTTAAGCATGACTTCCACCATGCCATATTGTTTGCCCTTGTTGACCGGGGCAGTGATCTTGGAGGTGACCTTCATACTGGCGTTGAGATTGTCGTATTGGCCACGAGGAATGGTGATGAGCATCTCTTTGTTCAGGCCGAGGGCAACGTTTTCAGTCTCACCCTTCCAGACCCGCACTTCCGTCAGCGCTTCATCTGGGGCGTAGAGTTTGTGGGTTTCGAAGAAACGGAAGCCGTAGCTTAATAGTTTCTGGCTTTCGCGGGCGCGGCTGTTTTCACTCTTGGCTCCCAGTACCACCGAAATCAGGCGCATCTCATCCTGTTTTGCCGATGATACCAGGCAGTAACCAGCGGCCTCGGTGTGGCCAGTTTTGATGCCGTCGACCTTGTCATCCTGCCACAACAGCTTGTTGCGATTGTATTGCTTGATGCCGTTGTAGCTGAACTCCTTGATCGAGTACCAGGCGTAGTGTTCGGGGAAGTCGCGGATCAGTGCCTGTGCCAGGGTCGCCATGTCACGGGCGTTAGTGTAGTGGTCGGCGTGGGGTAGGCCGGTACTGTTGACGAAGTGGCTGGCGCCCATGCCCAGAGCATTGGCGGTCTGGTTCATCAGGTTGGCAAAGGTTTCTTCGCTGCCGGCAACGTATTCGGCCAGGGCGACGGTGGCATCATTGCCGGACTGGATGATCATGCCCTTGAGCAGGGTCTCGACCGAGACACGTTTGCCGACTTCAACAAAGGTACGTGAGCCTGGCATGCGCCAGGCTTTTTCGCTGATCAACACTTTATCTTTCAGGTTGATCTTGCCAGCATTGAGTTCGCTGAGGATGACATAAGAGGTCATCATTTTGGTCAGGCTGGCAGGTTCCAGGCGTTCGTCGGCCTTTCTTGAGGCGATGACATGACCACTGTTGTAGTCCAGCAGCAGATAGCCGCGGGCGGCAATGTCCGGCGCGGGCGGGGCGCTAATCCCGGCGGCATATGCTGCTGGAATGGTAACCATCATCCAGCTGGCAATGATGGCGCAGATAATCTGAGCCGGCTTGGAAAAAATGCGTTGGCTTAACTTGGTCATGTTTTTTTAATTCGCGGATAAAGAGACAGAGTTAGTGCAGATGCACTTCAGTTGACGCTATTTTAGCGGGAATGTTCCCGAAAATGTAATTTTAATCAATCACAACACTGGTATTGGTAATGCCTTCACTCACCAGCCTGGAGGCCAGCAGTTGAGCGGCCTGGTCGTTGACTAGTGGGCCAATACGGACCCGGAAGACGGGTTGTGTCGGATTGTCGCCAGCAAAGATGTGGATGGGGTTACCGGCCACGTTGGTCAGACGGTTGCGCAGGGATTCGGCATTGGTTCGCGAGCTAAAGGCACCGACTTGCAGGTAGAGGCTTTGGCTGGCGCTGTTGGCGACTGTCTGCTGTGCAATGGCTTCGGGCGAGGCGACAACTGTTGTCGGTGTAGCAACTGCCTGCAGGCTCACCGCAGGGCGTGTTTGTTTATCGCGATGCGCGGTTGGATTGCTGGGGTCGATGGCGCGGATCTCGACCCGGCCGGTGCCGGCCTTATTGGTTCCAAGTTTGATGGCCGCGGCGTAGGAGAGGTCGATAATCCGGCCTTCATGAAAGGGGCCGCGGTCATTGACTTTGACAATGATCTGGCGGCCGTTGTCGAGGTTGGTGACTTCAACATAGGTGGGCAAGGGCAGGCTCTTGTGGGCGGCGGTCATGGCGTACATGTTGTAGTTCTCACCGCTGGAGGTGCGGCGACCGTGAAACTTGGTGCCATACCATGAGGCAATGCCGCGTTCGACGAAGCCCTGGTTGCTTTTCAAGGTTTTGTAGGTTTTACCCAATACGGTGTAGGTGTCGGGGTTGCCGTATCTGCTTAGCGGTTCATGTCTGGGTACAGGATTGGGAATGGCATCAACGTTGACGTAGACGTTGGGTGCGCCGTCGCCTCGCTGGAATGGGCTGGTTGAACAGCCGGTCAATGCCAGCAGAAAAGCCGTCATCGTGGCTAGTCTGGCTGGGTGGGCAGTTTTGAAAATAGTTGAATTCATCTAATCATTATAGCTTGTTGATGCCTGGCTTACTCCGCATGGGCCTGCGACTGGCCAGCCTGATAGTGTGTCTTGATGCCCTGGCTCAACTGAAACACGGCCATGGCATACAGCTCGCTGTGGTTGTAGCGGGTGATGGCATAAAAATTTTGCAGGCCAAACCAGTATTCCGGTCCCTGTTTATTTTCCAGCACAATCAGATCGGCTTTCAGCTGCCCGGCGGTTGTTTCGGCAGGTTGGTAGCCCTGGTCCTGCCAGTGCTGGATTGGCTTGCTGGGTTTTTTCAGCTTGCCCATCTTTTGCGGTGCCTGTGGTGTTGCGTTGGTTTGAATTGCAATGGGGTGGTCGCGCTGCCAGCCGTGACGTGAGAGATAATTGGCGATGCTGCCAATGGCATCGGCACTGTTATCGAGCAGGTCGCGGACGCCGTCGCCATCGAAGTCGATAGCGTACATGCGATAGCTGCTGGGCATGAATTGTGGTTTGCCCATGGCGCCAGCGTAGGAGCTGCTAATGGCCAGGGGGTCAAAACCTTCTTCGCGGCTGAGCAGCAGGAAGGCTTCCAGCTCCTTGAGGAAAAACTTGCTGCGGCGTGGGTAATCAAAGCCGAGCGTGGCCAGAGCGTCGACCACCCGGTATTTACCGCGGTATCGGCCATAGCGGGTCTCGACCCCGAGGATGGCGGTGATGACTTCAGCTGGCACGCCATATTTCTGTTGTGCCTGTTTGAGGATTTGGAGGTTTTCCCCCAGAAACTTTGCCCCCTCGTCGATGCGGGCCTGGGTGACAAAGATGGGACGGTACTGGTGCCAGGGCTTGCCCTCATAGGGGCGGTTCATGGCGTCAATGATTTCTGATTTGATTTCGACCTGGCCAAACATTTTTGTCAGGTCGTCGCGCTTGAAGTCATGTTTATCGGCGAGGCGGTCAATGAAATTCTTCACATCCTGGCGCTGAGCGGTATTGGCCTGGCCCAGTTGTGGGCTGATCAAGCCACCGCACAGCAGGGCTGAGATGATTAGTTTTTGCCAAGTTTTCTGCATTAGTTTTATCCGCTCGCAATCAGTTTTCGGTGTGTCTGAATCGACATTAGCATGCCAAATGCCGCCATCAGTGTCACCATCGAGGTGCCGCCATAGCTGACCAGCGGCAGCGGCAGTCCGACCACCGGCAGCATGCCCGATACCATGCCTATATTGACGACCAGATAGACAAAAAAGGTAAGGGTCAGGCTGCCAGCCAGCAGCCGGGTAAAGGTGTCCTGGGCCTGGGCGGCGATGTAAAGACCGCGGGCAATGATGTAGAGATAGATGGTCAGCAGCACCAGGATGCCAAAAAAGCCGAACTCTTCGGCGAACACCGCAAAGATGAAATCGGTAGAGCGCTCGGGCAGGAATTCCAGCTGCGACTGGGTACCGTTGAGCCAGCCCTTACCGTAAAGGCCGCCGGAGCCGATGGCGATCTTGGACTGGATAATGTGATAGCCGGAGCCAAGCGGGTCGCTTTCCGGATTGAGAAAGGTCAGCACCCGTTGGCGCTGGTAGTCATGCATGCCGAAGAACCACACTAGTGGCGCGCAAGCAGCCGCCAATATCGATAGGCCGCCCACCAGGCGTCCAGAGATGCCGGCCAGCAACAGGGCAAAGATACCGGACATGGCGATGAGTAGTGAGGTGCCCAGGTCAGGCTGTTTGACGATCAGACCCACTGGCACGGCGATGATCAGAGCGGTGACAACAATGGCTCTGCGTGATGGTGGCAGGGTGTTGTCGGCCAGGTACCAGGCAATCATCATCGGCACCGCCAGTTTCATGATTTCGGATGGCTGGAAGCGGAAAAAGCCGAGATCGAGCCAGCGTTGTGCGCCCTTGCCGACGGTGCCAACGGCCAACACTGCAATTAGCATCAGCACCCCGGCGCCGAATATCCATGGCGCCCAGCGTTCAATGTGGTGCGGCGGGATTTGGGCAATCATGAACATCAGGCCAAAGGCGATGCCAAGGCGAATGCATTGGCGCCAGATCAGGTCCATGTCCTGGCCGCCAGAGCTGTAGAGCACCACCAGGCCGACGCTGGAAAGTATCAGCAGGCCCAGCAACAGGGGCCAATCCATGTGCAGGCTGCGAGCGGTAAAACTACCTGACTGGCGACGGTCTATCCAGCGGCCATAGTCGCGATTTTGATTCATTGTCGTCCTCCCAGGTATTGGTCGATGACGGCGCCGGCGATGGGGGCGGCGACGGAACCACCATGACCTCCGTTTTCTACGATCACAGCGACGGCGATCTGTGGTTTGTCACTGGGGGCAAAACTGACAAACAGGGCGTGGTCACGTAAATGTTTGTCAACATCTTCTTCGACATATTCTTCATCCTGTTTGATGCCGAATACCTGGGCAGTACCGGTTTTGCCTGCGATGCGATAGGGTTGGCCACGGTTGAGGCGGCGGGCAGTGCCGTGACGACCGTAGATGACGTTTTCCATCGCCTTGATGGTCTCTTCCCAGTTGCTTGGCTTGGCCTTGGCGATGATTTCGCCTTTGCGATCGGTTTGGTATTCAAATGGCTCAGAGTCAGGCAGGCTTGCCTGCATGAACAGGTGAGGTTGGATGCTGCGGCCGCGATTGGCGAGAATAGCGGTGGCTTTGGCCAGCTGCAGCGGGGTGGTCAGGGTATAGCCCTGACCAATACCGGCGATCAGTGTCTCACCCAGGTACCAGGGTTTGCCACGGACACGGCGCTTCCATTCGGTTGATGGCAGAATGCCGCTGGCTTCACCAGAGATGTCGATACCGGTCTTTTGGCCAAAACCAAACGGTGACAGGAATTCATGGATGCGATCGATGCCCATGGTCTGGGCCAGGTCGTAATAAAAGACATCACAGGATTCGACGATCGATTTTTCCAGATTGGTGTGACCATGGCCTTCTTTTTTCCAGTCACGATATTTGCGTTCGTCGCTCTTAATGGTGTGCCAGCCACGGCAGAACAAGGAGGTGCTGGGGGTGATGGTGCCGTCCTCAAGACCTGCCAAGCCGATAAAGGGTTTGACTGTGGAGCCTGGAGGGTATTGCCCTTGCAGGGCACGGTTGAAGAGCGGCTTGGCGCGTGATGTTCGCAGCTCATCGTAGCTTTTGTGGCCGATACCGTTGACGAACAGGTTGGGGTCATAGTCGCCGGTACTGGCCATCACCAATATTTCGCCATTGTTTGTGTCGATGGCAATCACTGCGCCAGTGTTGCCAGCCAGGGCCTGTTTTGCTGTGCGTTGCAATTCAGTATCCAGTGTCAGGGTAATGTTCTGACCGGGTATTGGCGGGGTGCGTTGCAATACCCGCAGGGTGCGGCCGAGGACATTGGTTTCAACCTTCTGAAAGCCGACTGTGCCGTGCAATTGTTGCTCGTAAGCCTTCTCTATGCCCAGCTTGCCAATATGGCTGGTAGCGGCATAGTTGGATGGGTCAATCTGGTCCAGCTCTTTTTCACTGATGCGGCTGACATAACCAACCGAGTGTACAGCCAGATTGGTCTGGGGGTAGTCGCGCATTAGCCGGGCAGCGATTTCGATGCCAGGGAAACGGTGGCGATTCACCGCCAGTCGGGCAACCTCTTCTTCGCTTAGCCGCAGCCGCAGCGGAACCGGTTGGAAGCGGCGCTTGTGTTTCAGCTGTTTGCGAAAGCGCTTGATGTCGTCGCCACTGATGTCGATGATCTGGCCCAGCTCGGTAATGGTTTGATCCATGTCCTTGACCCGTTCAGCGATGACTTCCAGTGTGTAGGTGGGTAGGTTCTGCGCCAGCACCACGCCGTTGCGGTCAAGAATCAGGCCGCGGGTCGGTGCAATCGGCTGGATGCTGACGCGATTGTTTTGCGACAGGGTGGTGTAGTGCTCGTGGCTGAGAATTTGCAGATAGACCATGCGGCCAATAATGGTCAGCAGGGCCAAAATGATACATATCAAGGCGATAATGGCGCGCGAGCTGAATAGCTGGCCTTCGCGAATTTGGTCTTTGATGGCAATGCGTGAGTACATATTCTACGTATTACCTAATGCCAAAGTGTCGCCTGATATCTCTAAGAATCAGATACAGCCAGGGCCACAGCAGGGTGCTGCTGATGGCGGGCAGCCAGTAGTTCCAGCTGCTGCTTTGGATGCCAATGATGCCGTTGATCCACATTACCAGCACTTGATAGAGGATGATCAACCCCATAATGCTAAGCGCCTGTTGCCACATTGGATAGGCGCGGATCTGTTGGTAGACCTTGAGGGTCAGAAACGTAACGATAATCAGTGCCAGGGCGTGCTGGCCCATTACTCCGCCTTTAAGAACGTCAAGGCACAGGCCCAGAGAGAAGGCAGTGAGAATGCCAATACGGCTAGGCAGAGCCATGCACCAGTAAATCAAAACCAATGCCAGCCACTCTGGACGAAAGTCAACCATCCACTCCGGTAGTGGGACGATGGTCAGCGCCAGTGCAGCGAAGAAGGTGAGGAAAATGATCACCATGCTGCCACCGCGGGTTGCATGTGCCATTAATTCTGTCCTCCGCTTGTTTCTGTTTCGGGTTTATTTGGCCAAACCAATAATACTTCACGGCTGAGTTGTAATTTTGCTGCGGGTTTGGCACTGACCCGGGCAAAGGGCAGGCCGGGGTCAATTTTGATATCGGTGATGGTGGCGACGGGATAACCTTGCGGGAAACGTCCGCCCAGGCCGCTGCTGACTAACAGGTCGCCTACCTGGATATCGGCGTTATTGGGAAAATAAGGGATGTCCAGTTGTTCCGAGCTGCCGGTGCCGATGAGTATGGTGCGCAGGCCGTTGCGATTCACCGCTACCGGGATGGCATGATTTGGGTCGGTGATCAGGGTGGCGGTGCTGGTTAGCGGTTCAACAGAGGCGATTTGTCCCATGATTCCGTGGGCGTCAAGCAGAGGCTGGCCAGGATAGATATTGTGGCTACTGCCCTTGTTGATGACGATCTGGCTGGAGAAGGGCTCCATATCCACTGCTAGCAGTTCGGCAATCAAAACTCGTTCGCCGACTTTTGATGATGAATCCAGTAGGCGGCGCAGGCGCATGTTTTCGCTTTCCAGTGCCGCAAGCTTTTGCAGTCGGACATCGTAGAGCAGTTGCTGGGTTTTAAGGGTGGAGACTTCGGCCATTAGTGATTCACGGCTGGAGAAACTATCGCCCGCCCATTTGCCGGCACTGACCGGGAAATTCACAATATATTGCACTGGATAGACGATCACGGAAACAATGGCACGGATCTCTTTCAGGTACTGAAAGCGGTGATCCGATGTCATTAACAGAATAGAGATTAGCAGGCACGCCAGGAAGCGTACGCTGGCAGATGAGCCGTGTACAAATAGAGGTTTGATGATGCGCTCTCTAGCCCATTAGGCTTATGGTTAAAATCTCTAACTTAATGCTGGCAGGCACCGCCTGCCAGCTGTAAACAAATCTGTGCTTTGCTTATTCCACTGAGAACAGCTCGGTGCCGCCTTCGTCGATCATCTCCAGGGCACGACCACCACCGCGGGCAACGCAGGTCAACGGATCTTCGGCGACAATGACAGGCAGGCCGGTTTCTTCCATCAACAAACGATCAAAATCGCGCAGCAGGCCCCCGCCGCCGGTCAACACCATGCCGCGTTCGGCGATGTCGGCGCCCAGATCGGGTGGGGTTTGTTCCAGCGCAGTTTTGACCGCGCTAACAATGCCCGAGAGTGGTTCCTGTAGTGATTCAAGGATCTCGTTGCTGTTGAGGGTAAAGCTGCGCGGTATGCCTTCAGACAGGTTGCGGCCCTTGACCTCGATCTCCAGCACTTCTTTGCCGGGGAAGGCAGAGCCGATTTCGTGTTTGATGCGTTCAGCAGTGCTTTCACCAATCAAGGTGCCGTAGTTACGACGCACGTAGTTGATGATGGCTTCGTCGAAGCGGTCACCACCAATGCGTACCGAGGCAGAGTAAACAATGCCATTGAGTGACAATATTGCGATCTCGGTGGTGCCACCACCAATGTCCAACACCATTGAGCCCTGTGCTTCGCCCACCGGCATGCCAGCACCGATGGCGGCCGCCATCGGTTCTTCGATCAGGTAGACGTCACGGGCACCGGCGCCTGCGGCCGATTCCTTGATGGCGCGGCGTTCCACCTGGGTTGAACCACAGGGAACGCAGATCAATACCCGTGGGCTGGGGCGAAAAAACTTGTTTTCATGTACCTTGCGGATAAAGTGCTGCAACATTTTTTCGGTGACGGTGAAATCGGCGATGACGCCGTCTTTTAAAGGTCGGATGGCGACAATGCTGCCTGGGGTACGGCCAATCATGCGCTTTGCTTCCATGCCGACGGCGGCGATGCTCTTGGGGCCGCCTGGGCCACGATCTTGTCGTACAGCAACCACGGAAGGTTCGTTTAGGACGATACCCTGACCGCGCACATAAATTAATGTGTTGGCTGTGCCAAGGTCGATAGAGATATCGTTGGAGAAGATTCCGCGAAAGCGTTTGAAGACCATTTGCTTGAGTTACCCTGAAATTATTGCGATTGGTATAGGTTGCGACCAAAACTTGCAGTAATTTAGCAATTTGTGAGGGCTTTGGGCAAGTTAATAAGTATGATAAATTTGCCACCTTCGTCAGCGCTGGCGGATAAAGTGAAGAAAACCGGAGTTTAGAGATGAGTATTGAGCGTAGTGATGTTGAAAAAATAGCCCATCTGGCGCGGCTTGAAGTGACCGAGGCCGATGTGCCCGAATATGTCCGCAACCTCTCCAATATCCTCGATTTAGTGGCGCAGATGGATAGTGTCGACACCGACAAGGTTGAGCCCATGGCTCATCCAATGGAGATGGCTCAGCGTCTGCGTCAAGACGTGGCTACCGAAACAGACCAGCGCGACCATTTTCAACAGATTGCGCCGGCCACCGAGAATGGTCTGTATCTGGTGCCCAAGGTTATTGAATAAAAACAGATCAGAATCGTTGTAGGTTGGGGTAAGCAAAGCGCACCTCAACAAGCAGGAGTGTTGGGGTGCATAAACACCATTTACCCTAACCTACATATGAAAATGCAGTAAGCAAATTAAAGAACTACAGTTATGCATAACAAAACCATAGCCGAATTATCGCAGTGCCTGGCCCAGGGCGAGTTTTCCAGCGTCGAGCTGACTCAGGCCTATCTTGATCGCATCGAAAAGTTTGATGGCCAGATCAATAGTTACATCACTGTCACGGCCGGTGAGGCCCTGGCCGCCGCCAAAGCAGCCGATGCCCAGATCAAGGCCGGCACCGCTGGGGCGCTGACCGGCATCCCGCTGGCGCAAAAAGATATCTTTTGCACCAATGGTGTTAAGACCACTTGTGGTTCGAAGATGTTGGATAACTTCATCTCGCCCTATGACGCCACTGTAATCAGCAACTTTAAACAGGCCGGCGCGGTGATGCTGGGCAAGACCAACATGGACGAGTTCGCCATGGGTTCATCCAATGAAACCAGTTTTTACGGTGCGGTGAAAAATCCCTGGGATCTGGATGCGGTGCCCGGTGGTTCTTCTGGTGGTTCAGCCGCCGTGGTAGCCGCGCGTTTGGCGCCGGCTTCTACCGGTACCGATACCGGTGGTTCGATTCGTCAGCCAGCGGCCCTGTGTGGCATTACCGGTCTGAAACCTACCTATGGTCGGATTTCCCGTTACGGCATGATCGCCTTTGCCTCCAGCCTCGATCAGGCCGGGCCAATGGCGCGCACCGCTGAAGACTGCGCCTTGATGATGAATGCCATGGCCGGTTTTGATGACAAGGACTCAACCTCGATTGAGCATGATGTGCCGGATTACAGCGCCACACTGAATCAGTCGCTGGCAGGTTTGAAGATCGGTCTGCCTAAAGAGTATTTCGCCGAAGGTTTGGATAATGATGTTGCCACGGCGGTGCAGGCAGCCATTGAAGAATATAAAAAACTCGGTGCCGAGGTTGTTGATATCAGTCTGCCCAATACTGGTTTGTCGATCCCGGCCTATTACGTGGTTGCCCCGGCTGAATGTTCGTCCAACTTGTCGCGTTTCGATGGCGTGCGTTTTGGTTATCGCTGTGAAAATCCCAAGGATCTGGAGGATCTGTACAAACGTTCACGTGGTGAAGCCTTTGGTTCGGAAGTAAAACGCCGCATTATGATCGGTGCCTATGTTCTGTCGGCCGGTTATTACGATGCCTATTACATCAAGGCACAAAAGTCGCGGCAGTTGATCTCGCAGGATTTTAAACAGGCCTTTGAAAAGGTCGATGTGATCATGGGACCAACCTCGCCAACCGTGGCCTTTAATCTCGGTGAAAAGACCGATGATCCAGTCACCATGTATCTGTCAGATGCCTACACCATCGCCACCAACCTGGCGGGTCTGCCCGGCATATCGGTGCCTTGCGGTTTTGTTGGGCAGCGTCCGGTTGGCCTGCAGATTATCGGCAACTATTTTGACGAGGCACGGTTGTTGAACGCTGCGCATCAATATCAGCAGAACACCGACTGGCACAGTCGTGCGCCAGAAGCCTTTGCTTAATACACAAGAATTCGCGGAGTAATAACATGCAATGGGAAGTCGTCATCGGTCTGGAAATTCACGCCCAGCTTGCGACCAGGAGTAAGATTTTTTCCGGCGCCTCCACCGCCTATGGTGCAGAGCCCAATACCCAGGCCTGCGCGGTTGATCTGGGGCTGCCAGGTGTGTTGCCAGTATTTAATAAGGAAGCCTTGCGCATGGCGGTCAAGTTTGGCCTGGCCAATGATTGCGAGATCACGCGTCGTTCGGTGTTCGCACGTAAGAATTATTTCTATCCCGATCTACCCAAGGGTTATCAGATCAGTCAGATGGATCACCCGATTGTCGCTAAAGGCGAGTTGGAAATTGAACTGGAAGACGGTACAGCAAAAATCATTGGCATTACCCGCGCCCATCTCGAAGAAGATGCCGGTAAATCTTTGCACGAAGATTTTCACGGTATGACCGGGATTGATTTGAATCGTGCCGGCACACCGTTGTTGGAGATTGTTTCTGAGCCGGATATGCGTTCTGCCAAAGAAGCTGTTGCCTACATGAAAAAGATCCACTCACTGGTGCAATATCTGGAAATCTGCGATGGCAACATGCAGGAAGGTTCGTTCCGCTGTGATGCCAACGTCTCGGTTCGTCCCAAGGGGCAGCAAGAGTTTGGTACTCGTGCCGAACTGAAAAATATCAACTCGTTCCGCTTTGTCGAACGCGCCATCAACATCGAAGTGGAGCGCCAGATCGACGTGATTGAAGGTGGTGGTGAAGTGGTGCAGGAAACCCGTCTCTACGATCCTGACAAAAACGAAACTCGCTCCATGCGTAGCAAAGAGGAAGCATTTGATTACCGTTATTTTCCAGATCCCGACCTGCTGCCGGTAGAGATTGATGATGCATACATCGAAGCCATCCGCGCAACGCTGCCGGAATTGCCGGGTGCCAAGCGCAGTCGCTTTATTGCTGATTATGCCTTGAAGGCAGAAGACGCCAGTACCCTTACCAGTGATCGCACCCTGTCAGATTTTTTTGAGGCAACAGTTAAACAAGGTGGTGACGCCAAGCTGGCTGCTAACTGGGTGATTAGTGAACTACTCGGTGCGTTGAACAAAGATGGCATGGCCTTGAACGATAGCCCTGTTAGTGCTGAAATGCTTGGCGGTATGATTAAACGCATTAAGGACAACACCATCTCCGGCAAGATCGCCAAACAAGTCTTTGCCGCAATGTGGGCGGGTGAGGGTGATGCCGATGCCATCATCGAAGCCAAAGGTCTGAAACAGGTGACAGACACGGGTGCGATTGAAAAGATCATTGATGAAGTCTTGGCCAACAACCAGGCCCAGGTCGAACAGTATCGCGGTGGTAACGAAAAGGTGTTGGGCTTCTTTGTCGGTCAGATCATGAAGGCCTCACAAGGCAAGGCCAATCCTGCTCAGGTGAATCAGTTGTTAAAGGCCAAGCTGCAAGCCTAAGTGTTTTTTAGTTGTGTCTCAGGTAAAAGGCGGCGTGCTTAGTTCACTCCGCCTTTTGTCGTTCTACATTGTCATGAATTCGTAGTTTGTCTATGTTGGACGGCTGCAGATATCAGCGAGCTGAAGGAAACAAAATATAAATGAATAATGAGACAACAACGTCACAGTCTTTGGCTGAAGCTGCTGCCCCCTTGAAAAATAAGTTGTTGGGGGTCGCTGAACACAGTCAGCGTTTTAAACTGCACAATGAATTACATGCAGGTGCTGTTGAATTGTTGGATGCGCCGACACAGATATCACACCTGGTAGTTCTTTGTGACAATGATCTGGCTGGTCTTGAGCGCAGTCTTATTGCCCAGTTATGTGAGCGTTATGGCGTAACACCACCGACATTGCATGGCGATCATTTTAGCGCCGTGCTCGGCTCATTTCGGATTACCTGGGAACGTCACACTGAATATTCCACTTACACCTTTTTTCATACTGCCCCCTTCGAAACACCGTTTGCAGAACCTGCGATTCATTACGTGCCAAAAGAATGGCTGGAAACCTTGCCGGGTGAAATTATCGTCGCCACTCACATTGCCTTCGATACTAGCGAACGACCGCAGCGCGATTTGAAAGAGTTGTCTCTCCTGTTTGCCTCAAACACAGTGATCGGTTCTGAGGTGGCGGCGGGTAATGCAATCGTCTGGACTGATAATCAGATTCACAGTGATGGCTTTGGCCGTATCTTGATTCATGACGTAGAGTTGCGTCGTCGCCAGGCTGGTCGTTTGGTGCGGCGCCTGCTTGAGATCGAAACCTACCGCATGCTGGCCATGTTGCCGGTGCCGATGATGCGTAGCTATATTCCCAACTTGGCTCGCTTTGATGAACGTTTGGCAGCCTTGACTGAAACCAATATCAAGCTTGAGTGTGTCGAGGATGAGCAGCGTTTATTAAACGAATTAACGAAATTGGCAGCAGAGATAGAGCGTATTTCGGCCAAGAGTAGTCAGCGATTCAATGCATCATCCATGTACTATGAAATCGTCAAGCTGCGTGTCTCCGAGTTGCGCGAAAAACGTATCCAGGGCCTGCAGATGATCAAGGAGTTTATGGAGCAGCGTCTTTCATCGGCCATGGGTACCTGTGCCCTGGTTCACGAAAAACTGGAAACTCTTTCTACCCGTGTAGAAAGAGCCTCCTCTTTGCTGCGTACTCGTGTTGAAATTTCCATGGAAAAACAGAGCCGCGATCTGCTTCATTCCATGGATAAGCGCGCCCACCTGCAGCTTCGTTTGCAGGAAACGGTAGAGGGTTTATCAATTGTTGTGCTCAGTTACTACCTGCTTGGGTTGACCTCATACGGTTTAAAAGCGATCAAGGCGGCCGGGTTTAAATTTGATACCGAGCTGGCAACTGGTATCGCCATTCCAATTGTCGTTGGCACGGTGTTTTTATTGGTCCGTCGTATACGGCGCATGGTTCACACTGATGGTAAATAATGAGGAGTTGTTTAGAAAGCAACGCAGTGAACTGTGTGAAGGCGGGTGTTAAAAAGAGCTGTGGATTTCTCCTTTTTAGTCGTGAGCAAAAAAATTAAAGGCACGACCATAGTGGATCATGCCTTTTGAATATGGGGCTTGCTGATCTACTGTTCTGCCAGTAAACCCTCGACCTTCGGTTGAAGTTTTGTCAGACCATGGCGTTCACCTATTTGAATGGCTTGCTCGGCCGATGTCCCATGTATCCAGGCTGCGCGTAATGCCATCAGCGCTCCAGCCCGGTTGCCGCTGGAACAGTGCAGAATCACTTTTTCATCGCCAATTTTTTTTAACAGGCTGTCTAATAGTTTAACGTTGTCATGGGTTAAATCAGCAGCTCCACTAATGGGGATGTTGTAGTAGGCCAGGTTTGCCTGAGTGGCGAGGGCCGCCTCGTTTAAGTTGGGGGTTTCCTCCGGTGGGCGAAGATTAATGACATGGTGCACACCTGCCTTTGCCAGTGCGGCGAATGACTCGGCTGGTGGTTGACCTGATATGTACAGATTCTCAGAGGGTTGCTGCAGGCCTTTAATCACATTTAGTTCACTGTTTAGATCGCTGGCAAGCACCGCTGTCATGGATAATATTGACAGAGATAGTGCGAGGAAAAGGTTTTTCATCGGGTTTTTCATGTGGTTTTTGTTCGCATATTGATGGATAAGTTTGGCTGGCGTAGGTTGTTGTCCCTTGTCTGGATTACTGTAGCATTTTAATTTTATTCTGACAGCGCAGATTCTGGAAGGCAGTAATTCCTATATAAAAGATAGGGTGTCAGGGTAGCGATGATGTAAGGGTGATTTTGATAGTCTCGTTGCCTTGGTGGTGTTGACTGATGATGTTCAGGGTTGGCTGCCAGCAAAAGAGATTGCCTACTCCCGACTTATAGACTGGATCGGGGCGTGACATCCGCCCAAAAATCCGTACCCTAGTGAACTATTATACCGTTATAACTTAGAACACCCGGAGCACAACCCATGGGAAATTCACTTTTTGACCAGTTGAAAAAGAGCGGTCTGGTTGACAAAAACAAGGCGCAAAAGGTCAAGCACAGTCAATATAAAAACAAAAAGCAGAAGACCTCAAAAGGCGCTGCCGCTCAAGTCGATGAGACAAAGTTGCTGGCGCAAAAGGCTCATGCCGAAAAGGTCGAGCGTGACCGCCAGCTTAATCAACAGTTAAAAGAAGAGGCCGAACGCAAGGCCATCGCCGCTCAGATTAAACAGCTGATCGAAAACAATCGTGTTGAAGAATGTGATGGTGATATTGCTTACAACTTCACCGATGCCAATGTGGTCAAACGCATTCACGTATCAGAGCAAGTGCACAAACACCTGACTACTGGCCGTCTTGCCATCGCCAAATTGGGCGAACGTTACGAACTTGTGCCTATGCCTGTGGCGGAAAAAATAAAACAGCGTGATGAGCAATACATCATCACCTCTGAGCAAAACGACGAGCCAGAACTGGATGAAGATGATCCATATGCTGACTATAAAATTCCTGATGATTTGATGTGGTGAGTCGGTGTTTTATTTTGTGGTGCGATGCATCCACAGTAAAAAATGACGTGCAGGAGAAATGTAAGTTGCTGAGTTTATATAGCGCTTCCCATGATCGATAACGGAGTCTATATATCGGTTCAGCTTGGGTGTATTTGAATACGCAAGGGTCAGTAAACTTTATGCCTATAAAAATAAAAGGTGAGTTATGAAATATATGTTTTTGTTTTTATCGCTGGCGACTATGTCAGGGTGTATTAATTACTCTAATGCTGAAAGCCCATTTCCCGAGTCTGAATTCTCTGAGCTAAATCAAGGTTACTATACGGAGAATGGCGAATTTACTAAAAAACAAACAAAAGTCATTACAAATCAGGCTGACTATAATAAAGAGCTATTGAATTACACTGGCTCAAAGCCTCAAAGTATTAATTTTGCAATTGGTAAAGTTTTGTTACTTGATATGGGACAAAGAAACACGGGGGGTAATTCTATAGCGGTTACATCAATCGATGTAAATGAAAACCATGTGACGGCAAATGTTGTTCTGGTTAAACCTGGTGAAAACTGCATGGTTGCCCAGGCACTTACAAACCCCTATCAGTTTGTCTTTGTACCTACGTTAAAAGAAATTCTCGTAAGCGAGACGCTTTCGATCACAGAGTGTGTGGAATAAGAATCTATCAAATATTGTTGAGAGGGTTGAGACTTAACCCGATAATGTAGAGATGGTTAAAGTCTGCTTGTGTTCAAAAAACGAAACCCCGTGAGATAGCAAAACAGATTGAAAACCAAGAACTAAACTTGATTGAAAACCGGCGTTTTACCTGCGTGAAAAGCCATTCTTGGTGGATTTCATCTTCTCGCCCTATTGATCTACGGGTGGCCCATCCCGCCATTATCTGCGACAATTTCCGTCGCATAATTAATTCGGTTCTACTTGTGGGCACGCCGCGTCATTTAGGCGCAGAAATTTAATGCTATCTTTATTGGGGAATATTTACATGAGCGCACGCCAGTTCATTGTTTCTTTGTTTGCAGTAATGCTTTCCGCAGCGGTCCAGGCTGCACCGTTACAACATGTGCAGAATCCGATCGCAGGTCAATATATTGTATTGATTAAGCCGGATCAGGTGCGCGGTCCACGGGATTTCAGTGCTGCGGCGCAGTCTCGCCCCAGAGTGGCGATGTTTGCAGAGGGCCGCGCACGCAAGCACGGCGCGCAGGTGGAGCGGATCTATGAAAATACGGTGCGCGGTTTTTCCGCCAAGATGAGCCGGCGCCAAGCTGAGCGGTTGGCCGCCGACCCAGCTATCCTGCTGGTGGAGGAAGATCAGGTTATCACCATTGATGTCACCCAGAGTAACGCCACTTGGGGGCTGGACCGCATCGACCAAACAGACCTGCCGCTCGATACTGCCTACACTTACAATGGCACGGCGGCGAATGTACACGCTTATGTGATCGATACCGGTATTAACTTCAATCATGCCGAGTTCGGTGGTCGTGCTGTGCAGGGTTTCGATAGCGTGGGCGACGGTCGTAACGGTAACGATTGCAACGGCCATGGGACCCATGTTGCCGGCACCATCGGCGGAAACGTCTACGGCGTCGCCAAGGGCGTTCAGCTTCATGCTGTGCGGGTTTTGAATTGTAATGGCGCGGGCACTACCTCGGGGGTGATCGCTGGGGTTGACTGGGTAGCCGCGAATCATCAAGCCCCCGCAGTGGCAAATATGAGTCTTGGTGGTGGGCGTTCCACCGCACTTGATAATGCAGTGCGGAACGCGATCGCCAGTGGCGTTAGCTTCGCAATAGCGGCTGGCAACGAGAATGGCAACGCTTGTTTCACTTCCCCGGCCCGAGTGCCCGAGGCTATCACCGTGGCGGCGAGCGGCGCCAACGATGTGCGCGCCAGTTTTTCCAACTACGGCAGTTGCGTGGATGTCTTCGCCCCCGGTGTCAACATTACTTCGGCCTGGAGCACGGCTAACAACGTCACACGTACCATCAGTGGAACCTCCATGGCTTCGCCACATGTTGCCGGCGTTGCAGCGCGTTATCTGGCGGCTAACCCTGATAAAACTCCGGCTGAAGTCGAAGCAGTGCTGACCAACAACGCAGTGGTGGGACGGCTTAGCTCGGTAGGCACAGGATCTCCCAATTTACTGTTGCAGTCACAGTTCATTGGGGCTGAGAACCGTGATCCTATTGTGCTTAATAATGGTGAAAGCGTGCAAAATATCACCGATAGTGCGGGCGGCGAACGTTTATACACAATCACAGTACCGAGCGGTGCGAGTGACTTAAGTGTTAGTAGCGCCGGTGGCAATGGCAATGCAGATCTTTATGTGCGTTTCGGTAGTGCACCGCAACTCAGTACTTTTGATTGCCGTTCGGCGGGATCTCTCAATGCTGAATCATGTTCCTTCGCCGCGCCCGCTGAGGGCGTTTACTATGTGCTGGTTCATGCAGCGGCTGATTATTCAGGCCTTGGGTTGACCGCCAGCTACACGAGTACAACAGTGAATCAGACGCCGGTGGCGGGTTTCAGTACAGCAATCAGCAATCTGCAGGTGCAGTTCAACGACAACTCCAGTGACGCAGATGGCGTGATTACCACCTGGCAATGGATCTTTGGCGATGGCGGCAGTTCTACACAGCAACACCCCAGCCACAACTATATGGCGAGCGGCACTTACACGATATCGCTTACCGTTACCGATGATCTTGGTGACAGCAATACACACTTCGAGGTGATCAGCGTCAGCGAGCCGGTAAGTGAACCATGCAGCAACTGCGAAAACTACAGCGGTAACCTATCAGTGGGGCAAACCGTCTATCAACCCAATGGCAGTTATTATTATAGTAATCGCTCTGGTATCCATGAGGCCTGGTTGGAGGGGCCGGCGGCCACCAATTTCAATCTCACTCTCTATCGTTGGGATAGACGGCGTTGGAGAGCGGTCGCCGTTTCAGCGGGCGCATCTTCTTCGGAGCACATTCGTTACAGTGGCGGATCGGGCTATTACATTTGGGCCTTGAGCAGCGCTTCGGGCAGTGGCGAATTCGGGTTTTGGTTAACAAGGCCTTGATTGCAAACAGTCGCGCTATTGTGATTGAGTAAGATGGCATATCATTGATGAAAAAATGACAACCCCCGGACCGGGAAGAATGTTTGGTGGGTAGTGAAAAGGTGTTGGCAGGCTAAACAACCACCGCCTTAAGGCCGGTGGTTTGGGTGGGGGCTGGCTGAAAATTCGGGAACGCTATGCTTTGCTTTGGCGTGTTCTTGCGCTCAGCAGCAGTATTGGCTGGACTCGCTGCTTAGTGTGGTGGTCCAATCGGATCCTGGTTTCTCGCTTGAGCTTGATAAGGAGTGATGCGGGTGTCTTAATAAAAACAAAAAAGACCTCAAAAGGTGCCGCCGCTCAAGTTGATGAGGCAAAGTTGCTGGCGCAAAAGGCTCATGCCGAAAAGATCGAGTGCGATCGCCAGCCTAATCACAGTTAAAAGAAGAGGCCGAACGCAAGGCCATCGCCGCTCAGATTAAACAGCTGATCGAAAACAGTCGTGTTGAAGAGCGTGACGGCGATATTGTTTGTAATTTCACCGATGCCAATGTAGCCAACTGCATTCATATATCAGAGCAGGTGCTCAAACACCTGACTGCTGGCCGTCTTGCCATCGCAAAACTGGGCGAGCGTTACGAACTGGTGCCTATGCCTGTGGCGGAAAAAAATAAAACAACGTGATGAGCAATACACCATCAGCTCTGAGCAAAACGACGAGCCAGAGCTGGATGAAGGTGACCCATATGCTGACTATAAAATTCCTGATGATTTGATGTGATGTCGGTGCTTGTTTCGGGGTGGCTGAATCGAGAGTAAAAAAGCCTTGTATGGGATATCGTGTGTTGTCCAGGTTTAATCTGGCAGATAGAGACTGGGTGAAATTTCGAAAGCGCCCTAAGGCAAGAAAATTAAGTTCTAGTCAGAATTTCTATTGTTGCTGTTTTAACAATTCTCTGTATACGTGAACCTGGGAGGGGATAATTAAACGTCCTTAAATTATTAGCCTGTCAATTTTATCTTTGGCCAGCTTGATTTTTTCTTCACCGTTATTTCCATAAATGCCGTCGGCGGAAATAATCTCAATATTCGTAATTCCTATAAAAGCCAGGAAGTGTTTTAACCAAGGTGTCATGAAATCAATATTACTGTTTACGTTCGTGCCCCCTGTTACGACGATGATAAAAGCTTTTTTATTATGGAGCAGCCCTACAGGGCCATTGTCGGTGTATTCAAATGTTCTGTTTGCCCTAGCCACCAAATCTGCCCATGCTTTCAGACTGGCAGATGGTCCAAAGTTATACATAGGTGAGCCAATAATAAGATAATCAGCTAACTCTAGTTCTTCTATTAACGAGTCAGAAAGAGATGCTAAATCATTGTCTTCAACTGTCCGTTCCTCTACGGGTTTTCTAACAGAGCTTAGTGACTGTTCACTAATGAAATGAATACCTCTATTCAAATCTCTATAGGTAATTTTATTTTCTGACTTTTTTACTCTGTCCGCTAAGACTCCCGTTAACTCGCGAGATATCGAGTCATTAAAACGTACACTTGAATTAATTACTAAGACATTAGCCATGTGTTCACCTATGACATCAATGATGATGTGTATTTATCGATTTTAATAATTTGAAATGTAGTAGTCATAATGTCTCAGTTAGCGTCTTGTATGCTGTAAAGTTTTTTAGCAGCACGTTCAGCAACGACTTGCACTACAGCGCTTAGGCCTTGATGATACTTGCCCTCGTTGAAATGTCGTTCTGTTTCCTGGCCTATAACAAAATTCAGACCGGCGAGCTCAATCTCAAGTTCTGGCAAAGACATAAACATCTCTTTCTGACTTGCGGGTGGTCCACCGACAGCTGGAATTTCAAGTTGTTTTTTTGTGTAAGCTTCTAAGATTAATGTGCCGCCAGGTTTAAGCCCACCGACAACTTGTTGGTGAACTTTTTTTCGTATTGAAGGTGGGAGATGGGCTGATATTGAAACGATTGCATCCCAATATGAGGGTGCAATTTCAAAATTTTCCAAATCGGCTTCGATCGTTGTAATCTCAACTCCTAGCTCTTTGCCAAGTTTTTTAGTTTTTTTCAGCCCCTGTGTGGACTGATCAACGGCGGTCACGCTGAATCCCTTTAAGGCCAAAAAAGATGCATTCCTGCCTTCGCCTTCGGCCAGGCATAGCACCCTTCCAGGTTTGATTCGATGACATTCCGCGGCTAGAAATTCATTCGGATCTTTGCCGTAAGCAAACTCGCTACCCGCATAACGTTCGTTCCAAAATGCTTTCATTTTTTTTCTCGCATCTATTTGTATTGCCTATTGAAGAAGTGGGTTTACATTTGTTCCACCATCGATATTGTATTCCGCGCCAGTAATAAAGCTGGCTTCGTCAGTTGCGAGAAATGCAACCAGGTTAGCTATCTCTTCCGACTCACCAAATCGTTTTAGGGGAACTCGATCCTGTATTGCGGATGCAAATTCTTTTATTACTTCATCAGGCATGCCAAGCTTTCCAAAGAGTGCTGTATTGACAGGGCCTGGATTGACAGAGTTAATTCTGATTTTTCGTGGTGCCAATTCATATGCTGCAGTACGGGTTAGTGAATTCAGTGCGGCTTTGCTTGCCGCATAAACTGCTGTATTGGGCATCCCGGTGTATGCGTTAATCGAGGATAGGTTAATGACAGAAGCGCCATCAGACAAGATTGGCATAAATTTTTGCAGAGTGAAGAATGCACCTTTGAAATTAATATTCATCGTATTATCGAATTGCTCTTCAGTAAGATGCTCAACCGGCGCAAACGTTGCCACGCCGGCATTGATAAAAAGAATATCAACGTTGCTAAACTTGTCTTTCACTTGGCTTACCAATGTATCAATGTCGCCTAGATTTGCCTGATCAGCCACTAAGCCGGTGACCCCGAGCTCGCTTTCTGCATTTTCAATCGCCTGTTTATTGCGACCTGTAATGACCACATTAGCTCCCAAGTCTTTGAACTTTTTAGCGGTGGCATAGCCCATACCACTGTTACCTCCAGTAACTACTGCTGTTTTACCGTTTAACCTGTTCATTGTTTTTTCTCCATTTTTAGAAAAAATATTAAATCTATACCGAACGGTACATAATTCAATATTGTACCGAAAGGTATATAATGTCAAGAGTGTGATTTAACCAATTTAGTTGAGGTGAAAGATGGCTGCTGGACGCCAATGTGAATTTGATAAAGATCTTGCTTTGGATAGTGCTATGGAATTGTTTTGGCGTGATGGATACAACGGCACTTCACTGAGTGATCTCACCGCTAATATGGGGATAAATAAACCCAGCTTGTATGCTGCATTTGGAAATAAAGAAGCATTATTTATTAGTGCGATAAATCAATATGTTCATAAACACGGCAGCCCTCATTTCAATTTACTGCACACGCCAAATGCAAGCTTAAAACGACGATTGCAAAATTATTTGAAATCGATAGCTAAAATGTTGACGGACCCAAAGTTACCAGGTGGCTGTTTTGTTACTACAAGTACCTGCGAAGCACGAAGTCATTGTTTACCACCAGATGCTTTGCAGACGATTAAGAAAATTAACGAAGCATCAACAAAGGCTTTTTTTGATTTCTTTGCAAGCGAAGAGCAGCAAGGTAATTTAACGAGCACTAGTTCACCTGATGTATTGGCTAGCTACCTCTTAACGTTGCAATATGGTTTGGCTGTAATGGCTAGAAATGGCACGAAAAAAAACGTACTTGATAAAGTAATAGATCATTCTATATCTATATTTTAAGGTGTGTAGGAACTTAATTTTCTATGTGTAGGGGATTATAGGAAAATTCTTGCACGGGTGCTTATCAAGTTGTAGTCGTAGCCATAGGGGTTTATGTAGCTTGAATTACTGCCCTCCAATTCAACTTCCAAAAATAGATTGCGTCGTAGGTGTAGACGATAGAATGCGCTCCAGCCTATGATGCTGTTGTCGTCAGAAATTCCCAAGCGGTGACTGTCCTGGTGGCCGGAATAAAGCTCAGCGCCTGCTTCGTAGCGATTGCCGCTTTGATATATCTGCAATAACAGTTTGCCGGTATTGGCATGATCGGGATCGTAATAGCCGTGAAATGTCTGCGTGGCAAAGGCCAGGCGCTCCTGTTTGTAAGCAATGCTGATACGTGGCGGGGTGTGGTGAATGGCGTAGCGCAGTGTTAGCGAGGTTTCATTTGAGCGGTTGTGGTCAGAGTAATTGGTGTGTAAATGATTAAATTCAATGTCCCAAAAGTCACTGGGTTGATAGTTGGCTTTGACTGCCAGTTTGTGGGTTCTGATGTTGTTGAAAATGATGAATGTGTAATCATCAAAGGCTGCATGTTCATATTCCAGGCTGAGGAAAAGGTCCGGCAATCTACGGCTGAAAAGCAGATGGCTGGTGAGCACGTCGGCATAGTCAAAATCGTTGTAACGGCTGATGCCGATTTCGGCCAATAGGCGGTTGGCATCGCCGGGAAATTTTTCGATGCCAACGGCCAGTTTGTCCAGGTCAAAGCTGTAGCCGAAATCATCTGCCGCTTCGGCGCGACCAATAGTTAAAAAGGTGCTGGCATCATGCCAGGGGCGGCTAAAACGCAAATGCTGCTCAAAGTGTTTGTTTTCATATGAGTCGTCGTAATATTCATATTGGTATTCCACTGCCGGGGCAGACTTGCGTTGCAGCGACCAGCGCAGATCGTCCAGTGCCAGCTGTTGAAATTCGTTTTCTGTTTTCAATTCATCGGCCAGGTTGTTGCGCCAGATGACATGACTGACATTGCTCAGGGCGTGGTAATAGCTGAGGCGTGTGTCGAAGTCTTCTTGTTTGCGCAGCACCTCTTCGAACAGCGGGATAGCGGTGGCGTAATCACCGCGCCAGCTGGAGACAGTGGCCTTGATAATTCTTGCGTCCAGACTGTCTGGCTGTAGCGCCAGTAATTCTTCGGCAACTATGGCGGACTCGCGTGGGCGGTTGTGCCAACCAAGATATCTGGCGAGCATCAGGCGGGGATTGGCATTCGTCGGTTCGGCACGGCGAATCGTCTGCAGGTTGTCGATGGCCGGTCCTAGTTTTTGCACATTGGCCAGCCGTTCGGAGATCGAAAGTTGTTGTTCCAGCGGCAGGTTTTCTGCTGAAAGTTCGGCGGCCTTTAAATAGGCGGCGGCAGCGCGTTCATATTCCTGACGTGAGGAATAGTAGTCGCCAATTTTTATATATAGCTGGGCGCGTAGGGTCAGCACCGGCGTATCGCGATAATTGGTTTCGGCCCAGCTGTTATTGCAGCAGAGCAGTAGCAGGCTGGCACATGCGAGTATGAACAACAGCTGGTGAAAATTTGATTTTACTGGGCGGGGTTTGGCTAACATGCAATCTGAATTTTTTTGCTGATTATCCCCGAAAATGAATCGTTTTTTCTTAGCTTGATCTTAAGTGCATGGGGCTGTTTCTCAGCTGTCGCTATATTTGTTTTTCAAATTGACGTAATGCTGGGCTGAGTACTCTAGATAGGCCAGTTCTTTTTCAGACAATGGCCGTATTTTTTTTGCCGGGCTGCCCAGCCATAGGTAGCCGCCTTCAATGTCTTTGCCCGGGCCAACCACACTGCCGGCACCGACCAGAGCCTTGGCTCTGACGATTGCACCGTCGAGAATAATGGCGCCCATGCCGATCAGGGCATAGTCTTCGACGGTGCAGGCATGGAGGATGGCCTTGTGGCCGACAGTCACACCATCACCGACAGTGAGTGGAAAACCGCCCGGGTTGTATTCGTTGTCGGCGGTGACGTGTAACACGGAGCCGTCCTGAATGTTGCTGCGTTCACCGATAGTGATTTTGTGCACATCACCACGGATAGCAACGGTGGGCCAGACCGAACTGTCTGCGCCAATAGTGACATCGCCAATGATGACTGCGTCCGCGTCGATGTAGGCGCTGTCGGCAATTTTTGGTTTGATGGCTTGAAAGCTGCGTATGCTCATGTCTGTTCCTTTATCTGAGTGTGACCAGTTCTTCGGCGCTGGTGGGGTGGATGGCAACGGTATTGTCGAAGTCTGCCTTGGTGGCGCCCATCTTGATGGCGACGGCAAAACCTTGCAGCATTTCGTCGGCACCATGACCGACGAGGTGACAGCCGACCACTTTTTCATCTTCGCCGACACAGACCAGTTTCATGGCTGTTTTGGTTTTGTGCTTGGTCATGGCGTGATACATGCCGGTGAATTTGGTCTGATAGATTTTGACCTGGTCGCCGTATTGTTCCCGTGCCTGGGGTTCGGTCAGGCCAACCGTGCCTACGGGTGGGTGGGTGAAGACTACGCTGGCGATATTGTTGTAATCTAGTTTGCTGTCGGCTTTGCCGGCAAACAGGCGCTCGGCCAGTTTGCGTCCTGCAGCGATGGCGACCGGCGTCAGGGTGGCCTTGCCGGTGACGTCGCCAATGGCATAGATGTTATCGATATTGGTGTTTTGGTATTCATCCACCGGGATGAAACCACGCACATCACAGATCAGGTCGATGTCTTCGAGGTTGAGTTGGTCGGTATTGGGAATACGGCCAATGGCCCAGATCAGGCAATCATAGCCGCCTAGCTCGGGGCCACCTTCGGAGACCATCACCAGACTGTCATTTCTTCCCAGCGTGACAGTGCTGAGGTTAACGTTGGAATGAATGCCGATGCCATCCTGTTGCATTTGTTCGCGTACAGTGTCACGAATCAAGGAGTCGAAGCGGCTGAGCAGCAGGTCGCCACGTAGCAGGATATCCACCTCGCCGCCGAGGGCGTTGAGCACCCCGGCAATCTCGACAGCGATATAACCACCGCCGACGATGACTGTTTTTTGCGGCAGTTGTTCCAGTTCAAAAAAGCCGTCTGAGGTAATGCCCAGTTCTGCGCCGGGCAGCTTGGGTTGCAGCGGTCTGCCGCCGGTGGCGATGATGATGTGATTAGCAGTGTATTGCTTGCCGTCTACCTCAACCGTGTCTGTATCAATAAAGCGGGCGTAACCAGGGATAAAGTCGACCTTGGCCTTGCTGAGATTGTTGAGATGAATCTGATTGAGACGCTGGACGTAGGCATCACGGCCCTGTTTCATCTTGTCCCAGTCGAAGCCGTTATTGTCGATGGCAAAGCCATAATCTGCAGCGTCAGCCAGGTTATGGCCAAGACTGGCGGCATACCACATCACCTTTTTTGGTACGCAGCCGACATTGACGCAGGCACCACCAAGGCGGTCGCCCTCAATCACGGCGCAACGGGCGCCAAGGCTGGCGGCCTGCTTGGTGGCAGCCAGGCCACCGCTGCCGGCGCCGATTGCGATAAGATCGTAGTGTGTACTCATTAATATCCTCGTTTGTGCAGCCGATAAATCATCCTAACGGAACAGGAGAAACCCATCATGGAAATCAGCACTTTTATTATTCTCGGCATTGTCCTGGTGATTGTGGTCTATGCCATCATGATCTACAACAATCTGGTTAGTCTCAAGCATAACGTATCCCAGTCCTGGTCCAATATCGATGTGTTGTTGAAACAACGCCATGATGAACTGCCCAAGCTGGTGGAAACCTGCAAGCAATTCATGGGCTATGAGCAAGAGACCTTGACCAAGGTGATGCAGGCCCGCTCGCAGGTGGCTAACGCAAGAGCCGCCGGTGATGTCAGTGCCTTGGGGCCGGCCGAGAGCATGTTGCGCATGGGGCTGGGCAACCTGTTTGCCGTGGCTGAGGACTATCCTGAGCTAAAGGCCAGTGAAAGCTTTCAGCATTTGCACACCCGCATCTCGGGTCTGGAAAACCAGATTGCCGACCGGCGTGAGTATTACAACGAAAGCGTCAACAACAACAATGTCCGTATTGAGCAGTTCCCGGATGTGATCATCGCCAACTTTTTTAAATTTGGCCCACGTGATCTGCTCGAATTCACTGATGAAGAGAAAAAAGACGTCGATGTGAAGGCTCTATTCAGCTAATTCGCCATGCAGCAGTTGCCTATGGGGTTAGATCCCGCCGAATACTGGATCGTGCTGAGCTTGGTCGCGGTGGCAACGCCAGTGGCCTTTTATTTTGCCTGGCGTAATTGGCGTCGCGCCCGCATCATTGAAGATGCTGCCACTGCCAAGATCCGCTCCGCCCACCAGGGCTATCTTGAATTAGAGGGCGATGGCCAGCTGATGGATGGTGAGCCGATCATTGCACCACTGACCAATCATGCCTGTCTCTGGTATCGCTATAAGATCGAACGCAAAGAGGTGAGTCACAGCAAGGATGGCGACACCACTCGCTGGGTCACTGAGCGAGAGCAGACTAGCGACAACCTGTTTCATCTGGTGGATGACACCGGCAAGTGCATCGTCGATCCCGATGGCGCCGAGATCAGTACCGATGAAAAGGTGGTCTGGTATGGCGACAGTGCCTGGCCGCAGAATTCGCCTTTGCATAGTGGCGGCTCGATGTTTAGCAGTGACCGTTATCGCTACAGCGAATGGCTGGTGCTGCCGGGACAGCCGCTGTATGTGATTGGTCAATTCAAGACTGTCGCCCCGGCGCAGTTATATAAGACATCAGAAATCACCCGTGACCTGATTCGCGACTGGAAAAAGAATCAGGCGCAGATGCTGGAGCGGTTTGACGTCAACAAAGACGGTGAGATCGACGAGGATGAATGGCTGCTGGTGCGCAAATCGGCCAAGATGCATGCCCAGGCTGAATTTCGTCAGCGAGCCAAGCAGCCCGATATCCATATTATCGCCAAACCTGAAGATGACAAACACCCTTTTATATTGTCAATCTATCCGCAGGATCAGCTGACAAAACGTTTTCGCCTGCACGCCTATCTTTTTCTGGCTGGTTTTTTTGCTGCCGGTTGTATTGCCGCCTGGTTCTTACAATTTCAGCTGCCCTAGAACAGTTTTACTGTCCACCGTTGTGCTAAAGTTTGGCCAGATATTTCCAAGAATATAGGACGAGATTATGAGTAACCCCTTGCTGGAAATGGCTGGCCTGCCGCCGTTTTCCAAAATCAAACCCGAACATGTTGAACCTGCCCTTGATGCCTTGTTGGCCGAAAGCCGCCAGGCGGTGGAAGACCTGCTGGCAGCCACCACAGAGTATAGCTGGGACAACCTGGTGCAGCCGCTGGAAGAGATGGAAGAGCGTCTTGGCAGGGTCTGGTCGCCGGTGTCGCATATGAATTCAGTGGTCAACTCGGATGAGTTGCGTGAGGCCTACAATGCCTGCCTGCCAAAACTGAGCGATTATGGCACCGAGATGGGCCAGCATGAAGGACTGTATCAGGCCTTTAAACAGATCGCCGGGAGCGCTGATTACGCTGCGCTGGATGCGGCGCAGAAAAAGATCATCGACAATGCCATGCGTGATTTTCGTCTTTCTGGTATCGATCTGCCCAAAGATAAACAGGACCGTTACAAGGAGATCATGCAAGAGCAGTCAGGCCTGACCAGCAAGTTTGGTGAAAATGTGCTTGATGCCACCAATGCCTGGAAGGTGCAGATCACTGATGAGTCACGCCTGAGTGGCCTGCCTGAGTCTGCCCTAGGCATGGCCAGGCAGATCGCTGAACGTGAAGAGCAGGACGGCTGGGTCTTTAACCTGGAATATCCTTCCTACCTGCCGGTGATGACCTATGCCGATGACCGTGAGCTGCGCCGTGAAGTCTATACCGCTTTTGTCACCCGTGCTTCGGATGAAGGCCCGCATGACAAAAAATATGACAATAGCCCGGTGATGGAACAGATTCTGGCGTTGCGACATGAAGCGGCGCAATTGCTCGGTTTTGAAAATTATGCTGAAAAATCCCTGGCCACCAAGATGGCCCAGTCAACGGATCAGGTGCTGGCCTTTTTGAATGACCTGGCCGAGCGCTCACTGCCGCTGGCAAAACAGGAGCTGGACGAGCTGCGTGCCTTTGCCAAACAAGAACATGGCATGGATGATCTCGAAGCGTGGGATGTCACCTACTATTCAGAAAAGCTGCAACAGCACAAATACGCCATTAGTCAGGAAGAGCTGAAACCTTATTTCCCTGAAGATAAAATATTGACTGGCATGTTCGCAGTGGTTGAGCGTCTGTATGGTTTCAAAATTAGCGAGCTGAACGATATTGATGTTTGGCATGAAGACGTGCGCTTTTTTGAGATCAGCGATGCCAATGGTCCGCGTGGCCAGTTTTATCTTGACATGTATGCCCGGCCGCAAAAACGCGGTGGTGCCTGGATGGACGATTGCATTACCCGCATGCGAACAGTTGAAGGTGTGCAAGTGCCGGTGGCCTATCTCACCTGCAACTTCTCGGCGCCGATTGGCGATGATCCTGCCCTGTTTACTCATGACGAAGTCTTGACCATGTTTCATGAGTTTGGTCATGGCCTGCATCACATGCTGACTCAGGTGGACTACCCCAGTGTTGCCGGCATCGGCGGTGTGCCCTGGGATGCGGTGGAGTTGCCGAGCCAGTTCATGGAAAACTGGTGCTGGCAGAAAGAGGCGCTGGCCGATATTGCCGCTCATTATCAAACCGGTGAGCCATTGCCGGATGAGTTGTTCGACAAGATGATCGCCGCCAAGAACTTTCAATCGGCCATGCAGATGGCGCGGCAGCTGGAGTTTTCCATCTTTGATTTTCGCATGCATCTGGAATATAACCCTGCCAAGGGGGGGCGCATCTACGAGATTCTCGATAGTGTGCGCAAGCAGGTGGCGGTAATGCAGCCGTCACCATTTAACCGTTTTCCGCACAGTTTTAGTCATATCTTTGCCGGTGGTTATGCCGCCGGTTATTACAGCTACAAGTGGGCCGAGGTGTTGTCGGCCGATGCCTTTGCTGCCTTTGAAGAAAACGGTATTTTTGATCGTGAAGCGGGATTGAAATTTCTAACTACGGTGTTGGAACAGGGTGGTTCACGTGAGCCGATGGAATTGTTCATTGAGTTCCGTGGTCGTGAACCAAGTATTGATGCCTTGCTGCGTCACAGTGGCTTAGCTGCATAAATGCGTAACAGGCTTCATGCGCTGTTGTTGTCGGCATTGTTGCTGTCGGCGGCTGATTGTTATGCCGATACTGCTTACGTCACGGACTCTATCACCGTGGGCCTTTTTAAAGATTCCAAATTGAAGGGCGAACCGCTGGAAAGACTGCCTAGCGGTGCGCTGGTGGATGTGTTGCAGAGCACGGCGGATGTGGCCGAGGTAAAAAGCGGTTCAGGCAAAACAGGCTGGATGCGCACCAGCTTTCTGACGACAAATCTACCGGCGGCAATTCAGCTGGAAAATGCCGATCACGAGTTGAACAAGGCCCATGCCGCGCTTGATAAAGCTAAAAGAAAAATTGAGCAACTTGAAAAAACAGCCAAGAAGGCAAGCAAAGACGCTGGCTGGATGAAGGCTGAGATGGAGAAGGCACGCAAAAAAGCGGTAGCAGTTGAGGCGCAATTAAAGTCCAAGCAGGGACAGGCCAGCGAGGTTGAGCAACAGGCTGAAACGCTTGATGCTCAGCTTGCTGAGTTAAAGGCACAGAATGCCGACCTGGAACAACGTTTGGCGGCGACCTTATTGATTAATACTGCGGTTGAGGTTGAAGAAGAGGTTAAGGAAGAAAATACTTTACCGCAGGATGAATCAAGCCTGACTTGGCGTATTGCCGCAGTAATTCTAGCCTTGCTTGTTGGTTTTGCAGCAGGGTATTTCTGGCTTGATCGACGGGTCAGGCAGCGTTTTGGTGGCGTGCGGGTTTATTGATTTGCCCTGCTGTTGTGCGGCGTAATGATATAAGCAATAGGCTGAGCAGCGAGATAAGCCCCAGGCTGCCACCGCCATTGCCGGTGCCGAGATCAAGCTTGTTAGTTCCTTCCAGGCTCGAGTCAGTGTTGCCGGTAAAGATGCCGCCACTGGCTTGATTGTCATCTGCAATGCTGTCGCTGGTGATAAAAACCGCCCCCATTAATCGAATAGAGCCATTGGCAGCACCGTCGTAATCATTGTCGCCGCCATCCTGAATTTTTATCAACAGACACTCGTCACCGGTTGCCAAGGTGTTTGTATAACTGGCTGTGTTAGTCAGGTCAGGACAATAACTATCGGTTTTGTTGGTTGTTAGAATTTGATTCTGGTTATCGCTAACAAAGTCTTGCCATGTTTTATCTTTGCTAAACAGGATAAATCTAGGTGGAGTATTATTTTTAGAGTTTGGGATTGGTGCTGCCTGAGGCAAGACGACTAGCGCTGAGTCGCCAGTCTGTGCCAGGTTTGTGATTTCAATGTCGATAACCTGACCATCGCTACTCACCACGCCGTCAGCTGGTGATGTGCCGCGAAGATTTACAGCGCTAATCGTTTCTAATCGGGCGTAGGTTTTTTCTGCGGCAAAAGCGGTAGGGCCAATATTGATATGCAGGCCAGGGCTGGTGGCAATTAACAGCGGGTAAACCGTTAGGTTGCTGGCGCTGGATGAAAGTTTCCAGCTGAGTTCGATGCTATCAACGCTGTAGCTGTCTTCAGTCTTTAGGTTTGGGTCAAACAGATAGGGTTCAAAGGCCTGCATCAATGATGGGTTGTTTGCAATGGCATCAAGGTGGTTGGGAATGCCGTCATTGTCATCGTCATAAAAGCCTTCGATTTCATCGTTGATTTTGTCGTCATCGCTATCAGCATCTGTCAGTTCAATTTCTGTCTCCAGCAGTCTCAGCAGCAGGTCGTGTGAACTGGCTTTGCCGGCAGCGTCGCTCACGGTCAGCCGAATAGTGTAAAAGCCGGGGTTTAATTCCTGTGTTTCAAATTCGAATTGATTATTTGTTGTGCCGGTGGTTGGTACCAGCGCGTTGTCAGTGGCGCTCCAGTCATATTTGATGGTGTCACCATTGGCGTCGTGGGCTTCACCGCAATCAGGCATGGCGCAGATGGTGACCTTGCCGGCATCATAAGTAATGATGCGGGTGACTTTATTGTCTTGTTTAGCAAGCAGATGGGCATGCGGTGTTAGGTTGGTTTCGCTAATTGTGATGCTGTGTGAAATTTGGTGGCCGGCGAAAACTTGATCTTCTGGTAGGCTGCCGAGCTCGATATTGAATATTTCTCCTTCGTCACCGAGACCATCATCGACGATCGAGATGTTAATGCTGGTGGATGTCTCGTTGTCGGCAAAGACAAAGTTGCCGTCAACTGCGTTGTGGTCAGCCGTGTCAGCGGTGCCTGCACCAACAGTGTAGGGGATGGTGAGCGGATAACTGGGAGCCTTGCCGCTCAAGTGGGCAGTGACTGTGGCTATGCTGCCTTCACCGACTATTTGATCGAGCCCCAGGTTGACGCTGGGCAGGATGTTGATGGTCTGGGTGACAGAGGTCTGATTAAGCCCCAGGTCGGTCGCTGTCCAGGAAATGGTGTGTTGGCCTGGGGCAAGTGGTCCGATTTCCCCTTTAGGGTTGAATGCAACGTTGATTGCAGTGTCCGTGACCTCGACTTGATCGCTAATCACGATTTTGTCGATATCACCAAGATCGGGTTTCACGATTGGCAGTTCTGCGCTGAAAAACACAGGGCTCACTATGCCGCTGAAAGGGTCTGGAAAGTCGTTACCATTGACAAAGACTGGTGCTATGGTGTCGATGATCGGAGTGCTGGGGTTGCTTGGGTCTGACAGCGCTGCGACATGAGTTACCGGTAGCCATAGGAGTATGGCGGCAATGCTGTAAATAGTCAGGTGTTTGCTGGAAGTACGCTGCATGTTAAATCTCGTTGATCCAATGTTGCCCGACCACGTAGGTTTCTGTTGTGATAGTTCGATATAGTGCCCTGGCTGAAGATATTATGCATCAGGCGGCCAAGCAGCGCAGCCTACAATTAAATTTGACCTGCTTTGTTGAGCTTAGTTCGGGGGTTCCTGGTGCCGTTTGGCAAGAGAAAATAACTCAGCGGGTGGGGGGCAGCTTTGCATGTAGTTTGTTATCCTCGTTCGTCTATCACAACAGTAATTTGAACAGATGAAATACAAAGACTTACGTGACTTTATTGCCCAGCTGGAATCCCAGGGTGAGCTGACGCGCATTAGCCAACCGATTGAACCGAACCTGGAAATGACCGAGGTCTGTGATCGCACCCTGCGCAGTGAAGGACCGGCCTTGTTGTTTGAGAATCCAACCGGTTCAGATATCCCGGTGCTGGGCAATCTGTTTGGTACGCCACAGCGGGTGGCGATGGGCATGGGCGCAGATTCCGTGTCTGCCTTGCGCGAGATCGGCCAGTTGCTGGCGGCCTTGAAGGAGCCTGAGCCACCCAAGGGTTTCAAGGATGCTTTGGACAAGCTGCCGATGTACAAACAGGTGCTGAACATGGCGCCCAAGCTGGTGAAGAAGGCGCCGTGTCAGGCCAATGTCATTGAGGCCGATGATGTTGATTTGGCCAAGCTGCCGATCCAGACCTGTTGGCCGGGCGATGCCGGGCCGCTGATTACCTGGGCGCTGGTGGTGACCAAGGGGCCGTGCAAAGAACGGCAGAACATGGGTATTTACCGCCAGCAGGTGATTGGTCGCAATAAGGTGATTATGCGCTGGCTGGCTCATCGTGGTGGGGCGCTGGATTTCCGCGATTGGCAGCAGGCCCATCCGGGTGAACGCTTTCCAGTCGCTGTGGCGCTAGGTGCCGATCCGGCCACCATTCTGGGGGCGGTAACGCCGGTGCCAGATTCTTTATCTGAATACGCCTTTGCCGGGCTGTTGCGTGGCAGCAAGACCGAGCTGGTGAAGTGCGTGGGCAATGATTTACAGGTGCCGGCCTCGGCCGAGTTTGTACTGGAAGGGTATCTGGAGCCGGGTGAAATGGCCGACGAGGGGCCGTTTGGTGACCACACCGGTTATTACAACGAAGTGGACCGATTTCCTGTCTTCACCATTGAGCGCATTACTCATCGCGATAATCCCATTTATCACAGTACCTATACCGGCCGGCCGCCGGATGAGCCAGCGGTGTTGGGCGTGGCGCTGAACGAGGTGTTTGTGCCTATTCTGCAGAAGCAGTTTCCGGAGATCGTCGACTTCTATCTGCCACCGGAGGGTTGTTCCTATCGCATGGCTTGTGTCAGCATCAAGAAGCAGTATGCTGGTCACGCCAAGCGGGTGATGCTGGGGGTGTGGTCGTTTCTGCGGCAGTTCATGTATACCAAGTTTGTGATTGTGGTGGATGATGACGTCAACGTGCGCGACTGGAAGGATGTGATTTGGGCCATGACTACGCGCATGGACCCGGCCCGCGATACGGTGATGATAGAGAATACGCCGATCGATTATCTCGACTTCGCTTCGCCGGTGTCGGGGCTGGGTTCGAAGGTTGGTTTTGATGCCACCAACAAGTGGCCAGGGGAAACCTCGCGTGAGTGGGGCGAGCCGATTGTAATGGACGAGGCGGTCAAACGGCGTGTCGATGAGTTGTGGGCTGATTTGAAAATTTTTGATTAGTGTTAAATTGTTTTGCCTGGCGATTGGCCGGGTGATTCACAACTGGGGAAAGAGAGGGAAAAGATGGATTCAAAACAAGGGGCGTTATATACAATTCTGGTATTGGGCGGCATCGGTCTGTTGGCTGTGTCGTGTTCTGATTCAGATAATAATGGTGAGCATCATGGTGCCAAGGTTGATCATGGCGCTGAGCATGGTAAAACAATTGCGCATAAGGGCGATGATGCACATGCGCCTGCGGTTGAGCACAAAACTGTAGCGGCGACTGATTCGAGTCATGGCATGGGACATGGCGCTTCAGGTGAAGCCTGTGTCGGTTTTGGCCCGCAAACACCGCGTGATATCGATAGTCTTGCTGGTGAGAACAAACGCATGTTCTCTATGGCACCACCATCAACAGAAATGAATCTGTGTAACATCCATTTTCATGAAAATGCCGAGCACAAGGCAGCGGATTTTTCTATCTATGCCGGTGATGGCAATCACGGCTACGATAGCGGTTACCAGTGTGGTATCAGCAAAGAGCTGAGCAAGGCTGAGCTGGCACCCACCAAGGGTGCTATCTGTAAAGGTAAGCACGGCGACCTGCAGCCGGGTGATACCATTGAGGTTCACTGGGTGCACAGTTCAGCTGACGTCAAACCCGGTCCAACGTTGGGATCTTGTTTAGACGATGCAACCATGAATCCGGCGCTGCGTGTAGAGACCCAGGTCTTCACACTGGTGAACGATTCAAACGCATTGGACTTCAATGACCTGGATTACGATGGCAACATGGTCAACGGTTACCATCAGCCAAAAGCGCTGCCGACTAACACGGGTAAGCCAGTCGAGTTCCTGGGTTCAACGACCGGTCCTAAGTACTCAGAGCAGCAGTGCTCGCCTTTACAGGTTGGCTGGAGCGTTCGCCCTCATTGCGCCAAGCTTGATATCAACTCTGTCGGCGAGTGGTGTAAGGATAATGCCTTTAACGAAGACCATGCCCACGGCGTGCGTAAGCTGGTGACTAATCCAAAGCTGTTGTCGACAATTAATTAAAACCATAAAGTTGTATTGTTTAAACGCGGGCCTTGGTCCGCGTTTTTTTTGGTTTGTCTAAATCATGGCGTTGGGCAGGGTGGGCAAAAATACTATGTAAATCTGAAGGCCTAAGATAATATGTACGCGCTTTCGTATTTGGGTTTGCTAATAAGCATATCGATAATCTTTTTAAATAATAAATGAGGGAGTAGGGGAAATGGAATTTGGAATAAAAGGGCCGGTTGCAGCCGCTCTGGCTTTGGGGATGATGTCTGCTAATGCGGTTGCTAGTGGTGATCACGGTCATAGCAAACACGACAGTATGTCTGGTGAAGCCTGTGTCGGTTTTGGCCCGCAAACACCGCGTGATATCGATAGTCTTGCTGGTGAGAACAAACGTATGTTCTTTATGGCACCGCCATCAACTGAAATGAATCTGTGTAACATCCATTTTCATGAAAATGCCGAGCACAAAGCCAAGGCTTTTTCTATCTACGCGGGTGACGGTAACCACGGCTACGATAGCGGTTATCAATGTGGCATCAGCAAAGAGCTGAGCGAGGCTGAGTTGGCTCCCACCAAGGGCGCTATCTGTAAAGGCAAACATGGTGATCTGCAGCCGGGTGACACCATTGAAGTTCATTGGGTGCACTCTTCAGCTAATGTCAAACCCGGTCCAACGTTGGGATCTTGTTTAGACGATGCAACCATGAATCCTGCGCTGCGTGTAGAGACTCAGGTCTTCACACTGGTGAACGATTCAAACGCATTGGACTTCAATGATCTGGATTACGATGGCAACATGGTCAACGGTTACCATCAGCCTAAGGCGCTGCCGACTAACACGGGTAAGCCAGTCGAGTTCCTGGGTTCAACGACCGGTCCTAAGTACTCAGAGCAGCAGTGTTCGCCTTTACAGGTTGGCTGGAGCGTTCGCCCTCATTGCGCCAAGCTTGATATCAACTCTGTCGGTGAGTGGTGTAAGGATAATGCCTTTAACGAAGACCACGCCCACGGCGTCCGTAAGCTGGTGACTAATCCAAAGCTGTTGTCTGAAATCAAGTAACGGCATTGGGTTGCATCAGATTTGATGCAGTCAAAAAGGCCGGCCTGGTTTTTACCAGGTCGGCCTTTTTTATGTGGCATGTTTTAGGTGTTAATGCGTGCTGCCGCTATCTGGTGTTGGTGTGCTGCTGGCAAACAGCTGTTCAGCATCGACCCGGTCAAATTCATATTGCTGATTACAAAATTCGCAACCGACCGAAATCTTTTCCTCTTGTTCGATAATCTCGTGCACTTCGTCCGGGCCGAGGGCGCGCAGCATGTCGGCTACCTTGTTGTGTGAACAGCTGCAACGGAAGCTGATTGGCTCTGCTTCAAACAGGCGCACCTCTTCCTCATGAAACAGGCGGAAAAGTATCTCTTCGGTGGAGAGGCTGAGCATCTCTTCGTTGGTCAGGGTGGCACCTAACGTTTCAATGCGTGTCCAGATGTCCTGATCAGGTTCTTTGCCGGGCAGATGTTGCAGCAACATGCCGACTGCCTGTTGGCCATCGGCGGCCAGCCAGATGTGGGTCTGAATCTGCTCCGATTGTTTGAAGTAGTTTTCGATAGCTCGCGCCAGCGAGCCGTTGGCAAGGTCAACAATGCCCTGATAGCGATCGTCGTTTTTGTTGTCGATGGTGATGGTCATGTGGCCATCGCCATAGAGGTTGCTGCCTGGCTTTGCCAGCAGTTCATCCTGCCAGCGGGCCAGGCCACGGATCTGGTGTTGGCTGTTGCTTTGGGCGACCAGCATGTTGATTGGGCCGTTGGATTGAGTCTGCATGATTAGTGAACCATCAAATTTTATCGTCGAGCTAAGCAGGCTGCTGGCCGCCAGTGCCTGGCCCAGTTGCTGGCCAACTTCGGTGGGGTAGTCGTAACGCCCCAGGGTAGTTTGATAGCTGTTGCCAAGGTGGATGAAGATGCCGCGCACATTGCTGTTTTCAAACAAAAAGCGTTGCAGGGTGTCGCTGCGTTGCATGGCTGCTCCTTGGCAGTTTTTTCAGGGGGCGCAATTATAGCGCATCCAAGACTAGGGGTTGAAATCAACCAGGATCTGGCCGTCTTCAACTTTGACTGGTACTGGAGTGAGGGATTGCCCCTGACAGGGGCCGGCGATGCAAAAGCCGTCCGCGTTTCGAAATAGGGCGCCATGCAGGCTGCAGATGATGTGTTTTTGCTCATGATCGAGAAATTGATCGGGCAGCCAGTTCAGTGGGGCGCCGGTGTGGGGGCAGCAATTGAGGTAGGCACTGACGCCACCTTCATAGCGAACGATAAAGGCCCCGGGGCGGTCTGGGTTTTGGCTTTCAATCTCATGACTGCCGGGGCAGGCCAGTTGTTGTAATGGCGTGCTAATCATTTAAAGCAAGCGCTAAGGCCAGACTCGAGATCTGGGTAGGCCAATTCAATTTGCAGCTCATTTAGCATTTTGCTGTTGTCCATCCGTCGCGACTCATGCAAGTAAGAGAGCATGACGGGGGACAGTTCGGTCTCGGCCTGCTGCCAGTCGACCTCGGTTGGTGGTGGCAGGCCGGCGTGTTCGGCGACACGAATGAAGTAGTCAGACATGCTGCTGGCCTGGTTGTCGCAGACGTTGTAAATGCTGTGTTGCTCGGGTGCATGGGCGGCGGCATGGCAGATCATGGTCAGGTCATCGGCATGGATGCGGTTGCTAAAAGGGGCATCTTCGCGACGCAGAATGGTCATGCCTTGCCTTAAGCGTTGCAGTGGCAGCCTGCCGGGGCCGTAGATACCGCCAACACGGAGAATGACACTGGTCACATTGTGTTGTCTGGTCCACTGTGTCAGTGTTTGCTCAGCTGCCAGCCGTCTTTTGGAGCGATCGGTACCTGGTTTGAGCTGGCTTGTTTCGGTCACCCACTGCCCTTGGCAGTCGCCGTAGACACCACTGGTGCTGATGTAGATAATGCGTTTGGGCAGGGCGTCGGTCGGAATGGCGGCAAGAAAGTTTTCCAGTCGGCTGTCCGTTTCACCCTGTGGTGGCGGTGGCGCGAAATAATAGACGATGGCCTGCGATGTTGGCAGGTCAGTCAGGCTTTCTGCCTGGTCCAGATCAGCTTGAATATGCCCAGTTCTTTCATTGGCCTGTCGTGCCAGCGTAAAGATCTCGGCCTGCTGGTCATGCCAGCGTTGCGCTAGTCGTTGGCCAATATCGCCAAAGCCGGCAATAAATATTCTGTTCAGGGTTTTGCTCCGCGCTTAAATGATGGAAAATCTATAGTCAATTAGTTGGGATAGCTTACTAGGAATTAACGATGACTTTCAAAGTTACGCTCGAACCGAGCGGTCACAGTTTTGATATTGAAGAAAATGAAGTGGTGCTGGATGCTGCCATTCGCCATGGTTTGTCGATGCAGTATGGCTGTCGTAACGGCGTTTGTGGTGCCTGCATTGGCAAAGTGGTGGAGGGCAAGATTGCCTATGATAATGGTCTGCCCAGTGCCATTAGCGAGGCCGAAGATGCGGTTGGCCAGGCTTTGATGTGTTGTGCCAAGGCCAAAACAGATCTGGTGATTGAGGCGCATGAGATTGGCGCTGCTGCTGAAGTGAAAGTGCGCAAGATGCCATCTCGCGTCGTTAGGCTGGAACGGTTGGCGGACGATGTAATTCGCCTCTATTTGAAGCTTCCGGATACGGAACGGATGCAATTTCTGGCCGGGCAATACATCGATATCCTGTTGCAGGATGGTCGTCGCCGCAGTTTCTCGATTGCCAATGCGCCTCATGATGATGAATTTATCGAGCTGCATGTGCGCCAGGTCGAGGGCGGCGAGTTTACTGGGCATGTTTTCGAGGCAATGCAGGAGAAAGACATTCTTCGCATCGAGGGGCCGTTTGGAAGCTTTACTCTGCAGGAAGAGTCTGACCGCCCCATGATCTTTGTCGCCGGCGGCACCGGCTTTGGTCCGATCAAGGGCATTATCGAACATGCGATTCAGGAAGGTGTTGGGCGGCCCATGTTTCTCTATTGGGGAGTGCGGGCCAAGCATGATCTCTATCTAAATGATTTGCCTGAGGCCTGGCAGCAGCAGGATAACTTTACCTATGTGCCGGTGTTGTCTGAGCCTAACGATAGTGATCAGTGGCAGGGCCGAACCGGCTTGGTGCACGAGGCGATGATGCAGGATTTCGATAGTCTGGCCAGTTACGAAGTCTATGCTAGTGGACCGCCGGCGATGGTTGAGGCGGTGCGTCAGGGTGTGGCGTTAAAGGGTTTGGCAGGCAAGTATTTCTACTTTGATAGTTTTGAGTTTGCCAACGACAATAAATAGTTTTGTATCGCATTCGCGATGATTGGTTTTGATGTGGACTTCCGCGTCCACACTGCGGGTTCATTTCTTTTGCGCGGCCAAAAGAAACGAACCAAAGAAAAGGCCGCCCGGATGACTTGCCCGGCAAACTACACCGGGTACCCTATGCTCCTCGTTCATCGCGGCGCGCTTCCGAACTCGCTACGCTCAAACAAGGAAGCGCTTCTCCCGCGCTGGCCTGCGGTGCTCGGCTGCGTCATACGGGGTCAAAGTCAAAACCGGCGGTTTATTAGGTTTGTAGGGTGAGCATTGCGCACCTTTGGATGTTGTTACTGCCAAGGTGTTATGGTGTACGGTGTGCACCCTACATGGCTATGATGAAACTTTTGAATCTTAAGATGAGGTGACAGAAGGTGTTGCGCATATATTTGTTAGCTTTTGTTACCCTCTTTCTTCAGCCAGCTTTTGCAGCGAACTGTGATAGCAGTGCCCCATTTAGATTTCCAGATGGCTCTAAATATAAAGGTGAATTCAAAGATGGCCTTTTAAACGGAGAAGGCGTTCTAGAATGGCCGGGCGGTGCCCGATATAAGGGTGAGTTTAAAGATGGACTAATTCATGGGGATGGTGTTTTCTACAAATATGATGGGGCTATTCATGAAGGTGAATTCAGTAAGGGATTGTTAATAAAAGGAAAGATAACAGAAGCCTCAGAAATGATATTACGAGGAACATTTGTTAATGGACTGTTGGAAGGAAAGGGTGAAATATATTATTCAGGTGGGGATATATATAAAGGTGAGATCAAGGCTGGTTACGAAGATGGAAAAGGAGTGATGCACACCTATAACGGTGATCTTATTGTTGGAGAGTTTTCGCGTGGAGTTCTTCATGGAAAAGTTTCTATTGCATATGTGGTAGGCGGAGCCTTCCGTGGAACATACGTAGATGGAGTAAAATCTGGAGGAGGGGAAACTATATATCCGAATGGAGATATGCATACTGGTAGTTACGCAAATGACTTACCGAATGGTCCTGGAATATTCGTTAAATCGAGAGGTGATAAATATGAAGGCGAATTTAAAAATGGTGAGTTTCATGGGCAAGGGATATATCAGAAATCTAATGGAACAAAATTAGTTGGTTACTTTATATATGGCGAATATATTGGACAAGCAAGCCCCGAACATAAATAAGTACCTTTAGCGTCTCTTCTTATTCCCGGCCTTTAATACCTGAGAAATCGTTGGGCGTGCAAAAAAGATGCTTATTCTAACCAACGATTGATTGTTTTATAACGTGCAATAAAAAAGCCCACCTACGCAATCTTAGGCGGGCTTTTTTGTTTAGGCCTGGGCTGTTTCCAGTTGAGCGTGGGGCGGTGGCTCGCTTGGATTGAAGTGAGGCCGTGGCAGGCTGGCGCGCTCAACCAGGCCACTCTTTAGCTCAGGCTGGGGTGAGTGCTCTGATGTCAGTGCCAGGCCGCGACGGTAACATTCCAATGCCTGTGGCTGCTCCTTGAGAAAGGCCAGCAGGTTGCCCAGCTCCTGATAGGTTTCGGCGTTGGGTGTGATTTCCAGGCTTTGTTTCAGGTAGTCACGGGCCGTTTCCCACTGGTGGGCGCGCATCGCCAGTCGGCCCAGAGTCAGCAGTAGTACCGGGTTGCTGTTGTGTTTCTTCAGCCAGTTGCGGCCTCGCGATAGATTAATCTCGGTATCACCATCAAGCAGGCCATAGATGTAGACCAGGGAGTCGCTCCAGTCTTTGTTGATACGGTTGTAGAGAATTTCTTCCACTGCATCGGCCTGGCCAAACTTGATCATTGAGCCGGCAAAGTCGGCAATGATGTCTTCCTTGGCGCGCAAATCCTTGGGCATGTTGTTCCAGGTTTCCCACAGGGCTGTGGCGTCCTTGTGTCGGGCGACATGGTTGATTAGACCTGAATAGGCCAGGTGCTCGGTTTCGAAATAACTAGTCAGTGGCAGGGCTTTGCTCTGTTTTATTTCGGTCAGCAGTTTGACCAAGGCCGGCCAGTCCTTGCTGTCGGTGTAGAGCCGAGTCAGCAAAATCAGTACCGCCTGGTTTTTGTGTTGATGGCTGGGCAGGCGGTTGAGGGTGGTGATGGCCTGTTCCGGTTTGCCAAAGTCGGCCTGAATCTGGGCCTGAGCAATGGTCAGCGCCAGACTGTCTTTAGGTGTCTTTTGTTGTGCCAGCTGGATGTAACCATCGCGGCGGGCTTCAATGCCCTGTCCTTGGGCGGCGCGAGCGGCGGCTAGATAGGCCATTGGCGCCAGTTCCTGGTTTTTGGCGCATTTAATCAGCAGCTTTTCCGCTTGCTGCCATTGGCCCAGGTTGAGTTTCATCATGGCTTGGGACAGTTGTTTGCGGCCGACATCAACCTTGTGGCGTGAGTTCCATTTTCTAAAGCGTCGTGGCAACAGGCCTGTGGCGATCAGCATGCGGAAGGCGGCGTAGAGCAGCACAAAGCCGATCAGTATGGCTGCTGCAAACAGGACAAAGCTGGTTTCGATGGTCCAGTCGCGAAACGAGAGCATGATGTAGCCAGGGTCTTGCAAGGCATAGACTGAGACATAGGCCGAGACTAACAGGACGATGATGATGGCGATGACAAGTTTCATGATGCGCTCACCTCCGCTTTCTGTTTGCTAGTCCAGTTATCCAGGGCTTTGAGTGACCGGGAAAGATCAGGCAGCGTTGGATTTAGCTCCAGGCTCTGAAATGAGTCGATGCTGGTGAGCAGGTTGGCGGTGCTGGCAGCCGAGGTGTCGAAGTAGCTATCTACCCAATTTTTAACTGTGTTGAGACTGGACTGAAAAGTCTGGCTATCACGTTGCAGTAGTGCCAGGCGAGCGGTTTCCAGTTTCAGGCGTAGATTTTGTTGCAGGAAGAAGCGCTGTCCCGGTGGCAGCAGGGCGGCACTGTGGTCCGTGCCGCGCCGGATCGCGACCAGCCCCTTGATATCGCTCCAAATCTTATTGAAAAAGCTGCTGGCGTCGCTGACCTCTGTCGCTGCAGCGGTTTCCTCGGCGGTGCTTGGTTCAGCTGCTTCGCTACTGAGGGGCAGGTTAGCAACGCTGGCTTCCAGCTGGCTCAGGGTTAATGCAACGCCGCTAATGTCGAGTTTAGCGACATTGCGCAGGGCGATAATGTCGTCGGTGATAATCTGGCGAGCCTCAAGCAGGGTCGGGTCGGCAGCATCACTCAGGCGCTGATTGGCGGCTTCCAGCGCGGCGGCTGCAGCGGCCGGGTTTTGATTGAGCTGGGCTTGGTGGTTGGCGATGTTGATCAGGTGGTAGGCCTCGGTTACCAGTAGATTGTCATCTTTGTTGGTGCGCAGTGAGTCACTGAGTTTGCTGAGTGAGTCGCTGATGGCTGCGTCGCCTTGTTGCAGTTCGCCAACACTGCTGTCAATCTTGCCATCCAGGCCGCTGATCTTCTCATCCAGGCCGCCGACTTTGGTTTCCATGGAGTCGAGACGGGTTTGCAGCAGTTGGTTGGTGCTTTGTACAGTTTCGGCGATGGCAAGACTCGATTCCGAACCGGACTCCATCGCAGCTATGCTCTTTTCAGTGCTATTGATGCGCTGGTTGAGTGCGCCTTGTTCGCTGCCGATTTGTTGCCAGGCCTTGTAGCCTGCGCCAAAGGCACCGATAGCAATAATCAGAGCGACAAAGGCGATGAACCCGATGATGCCGCTGCCCTTCTTGGCAGGAGGGCTGTCGCTGGTGCTTGTCTTTGCCTTTGCCGGGGTCGATGGTGGGTTCTCAGCCTTCTTGGCTGGGTTCTGCTTTTCTGGTGTCGGTGTTTCTGTGTCTGTTTTTTGTTGTGCCTTAGACATCACGAAGTCCTCAAGATCATCAGTGGTTATTATGTTGTTTTTTATGCCATGTCTGCATGGCGTTGGTTAATCCCTGGTCGTTGCTTTGTTCGCTGACAATGGCGGGGTGGCGAAAGCCTAGCTGTTGGGCCAGCTGGGCGGCGCGTTCGCTGATAACGATTAGTTGCCTGGATAGCAGCCAGTTGTGTTGCTCATCGTTGCAGGCCATGTCGTACAGGTTTTGCAGGCTTTCATTGCTGGTCGCTGTGATGAGGTCAACGGTTGGCGATTGTTTTAGTAGTGATTCAAGGTTGCCAGTTGGACGGCCGCGTCGATAGACCTCGGCATATTCAACCGTTGCGCCACGTTGGCTTAATGTTTGTGCCAGCAATTCACGTCCCCCTTGGCCGCGAAAAATCAGGATATGGCGGCCTTCTATTTGTTGTAGTTCTGCCATGGCAAGCAGAGACTCGCTGTTTGCGCCCGAGCTGGGGCAAAGTACGGCTTGCTGCCACTGCTGTTCGACGGCCTTGCAGCTGCTATTGCCTACAGCTGCCAGTTTCAGTCTGACTGGAAGTGTGTCGCCAATCAGGCGGGCGGCGCCTTCCACTGCGTTGACACTGATAAAGATCGCCATGTCGAACAGGTGTAAACGTTTCGCTATCGACTCAGTTTTTTCTAATTGTTCTACCGCGAAGATCTCAAGGCTGGGAAAGGTGATGGCCTTTCCGCCTTGGGCCTCGATCAGCTGGCACAGCGGGCCGGCCTGTTTGACTGGCCGTGTTACTGCCACTGTTACGCCTGCCAGGCCCTGTGTTTCAGTCATGCTTGTCGACAGGGTACGCCGGTAGACGATGATACTGGTTTCGATACCGAAGTTTTGATCCTAACATCAACACCACCGCCATGCCATGGCTTGTTATTCGGCTGCTTGATAGAGGGCCGAGAGGATCTCTTTGGCGCCACGTGAAAGCAGGTCGTCGGCCAAGCTTGTGCCTAATTGTTCCGCTTCGCTAGCTGGCCCTGAAATTTCACCGCGAATCATTTCGCTGGCATCGGGTTGGCCCACCAGACCACGCAGGTGCAGAGTGTCGCCATCGAGCACGGCATGGCCGGCAATCGGAACCTGGCAACCGCCTTCGAGACGGTTGTTCATGGCCCGTTCGGCGATGACGCGAGTATAAGTGACATCATCGTTGAGGGCGGCTAGTAGGCCATTGACCCGTTCATCATCGCTGCGGCATTCGATGCCGACGGCGCCCTGGCCGATGGCTGGCAGGCTGATGTCGGTTTCCATCAGCTGGGTAATACGGTCGTTGAAGCCGAGGCGGATCAGGCCGGCGGCGGCGAGGATGATGGCGTCGTACTGGTCTTCGTCGAGTTTGCGCAGGCGGGTGTTGACGTTGCCGCGCAGATCGATAATCTCAAGGTCTGGGCGTCTTTCACGCAGCTGGCACTGACGGCGCATGCTTGAGGTACCGACCCTGGCGCCCTGAGGCAGCTCATCCAGAGTTTTGTAGGTATTGGAAACAAAGGCATCGCGTGGATCTTCGCGTTCGCAGATTACCGCCAGGTGCAGGCCTTCGGGGAAGTCTACCGGCACGTCTTTCATGGAATGGACGGCGATGTCGGCATCGCCGTCAAGCATGCAGACTTCCAGTTCCTTGACGAACAGGCCCTTGCCACCAATCTTGGCCAGTGGGCTGTCGAGAATCTTGTCTCCCTGGGTGCTCATACCCAGCAATTCTACTTCCAGACCGGGATGGGCTGCGATCAGACTGTCACGGACGAACTCTGCCTGCCACATGGCCAGTGGGCTTTTACGGGTTGCGATACGAATTTTTTGCTTCAACATACAGTTTCCTTTCAAACAGAGCGCATATGCTACGACCTGTTGCTTAGGGAAGCAAATTCAGCGCCCCATTGGGGGCGCTGGAATGGGGTGATCTAGTGTGAAATATATGCGGGCATAGTTTGGGCTTGATCGACCCAGCTGGAGACAGATTTTTCGCTGGGCGTTTGCCGAACCAGTTTTTTTTCCAGGTTGACCTCATGCATTTTGGCGGTGAGGTTTTCGGCATTGCGGGTAGCGAGTTCTTTAACGGTATCGACGCCAGCCGCTTCAAGTAATTCTGAATATTGAGTGGAGACTCCACTGACACGACACAGGTCTGCCAGATTAGTCCACTTAAGAATATTTTTTTCGCTTAGGCCTGTTTTTTGGGCCAGTTCCTGGCGGCCTTTTTTGGTGCAGGCAACTTCCAGTAATTTTTCTGGGGTGGTGATGTTCACTTCGCGCAGAATATGTCCTGTTTTTTCGCCGATGCCTTCAATATCTTCAATCTTGCTAGTCATTGTTCTTGCCTCCTGGTGATTGTGTTTTGTGCATTATTTATAAATAGAAACTAAAATAGTTTTTTGATGTTACCCATTAGGCCGGCGCCAGCGTCAGAATTGCCGAGCAAAGACATAAGGCCTGAGGCGTCGCCCAACTTGTCTTGAACGGCGTTCATGATGAGCGGAACAACTGTTCCCAGCCCTTGTTGCGCCATCTCGCTGTTGATACCTACTTTGGATGCAAGGCTGGCAATGTCGATGTTGCTGATTATGGAGTCGGTTTTTTGCTGAACGTCGCCTTGGGTGAGATCAACATTGCCGGAGTTCAAGGCAGACATGATGCTGTCACCGCTTTCGCTGATGAAGCTTTGAGCATTATCTGTACTGAAGCCTTGCTGGGTTAGTGCCGCGAGAATTTCTGTGCCTTTGTCGCCAATAATGTCCTTGAGAATGTCCATGTTTTTTCCTTGGTTTGTTGTGAAAAAGATCGCTTTTTGGTCTTACGCCAGCGCTGTGTACTTGGAAGAATTTATTACGGGCCCTTAGATTGGGCAATGCAAAAACGCTTAAAATTACAAACGTTCACATTTCCCTTCTGTTTATTAGTTCAGCTGCTGAATAAGATCAACGCATATAAAGCATTCATCAATTTTAAGAAAAAATCCGGCGGAAATTTTATGGAAAATGAAACACAATTATTTATTGGCAAGGGCGATACTCCGGTTGGCTTAAATTTGAAGTATGCCAATCGACATGGCCTGATTGCGGGTGCCACGGGAACAGGTAAAACAGTCTCCTTGCAAATACTTGCCGAGGGGTTTTCGCAACAAGGTGTGCCTGTTTTTATGGCGGACATAAAGGGCGATCTTTCCGGTATCAGTCAGGCAGGGGTGTCAAAGAGTTTTCTTGAAAAACGCGCTGCCGATATTGGGCTTGAGGATTACAGTTATCACGCCAACCCTGTGGTTCTTTGGGATTTGTATGGCGAGCAAGGGCACCCGGTACGGACGACCCTGGCAGAGGTGGGGCCACTTTTGTTGGCACAATTGCTTGAGCTGAATGATACTCAGGAAGGGGTATTGCAAGCGGCCTTCAAAATTGCAGCTGACCAGTCAATGTTGTTGCTTGACCTCAAAGATTTACGCGCACTGCTCAATTATATCTCAGAGCAGTCGAGCGAACTTTCGGCTAACTATGGCAACATGAGCAAATCTTCTATCGGCGCTATTCAGCGCCGCATGTTGGCGCTGCAGGAGCAAGGCGGTGGTTACATCTTCGGTGAGCCGGCGCTTGATATCCATGAGTTTATTCGCGTGAATGAAGATGGGCTCGGGCATATTAATCTGCTTGCAGCCGATAAACTGATGTTACAGCCCAAGCTTTACGCCACCTTTTTGCTATGGTTGTTGACGCAGTTGTTCAAGGAACTGCCTGAAGTAGGCGATGCCGCCAAGCCCAAACTGGTGTTTTTCTTTGACGAAGCCCATCTGCTTTTTGATGATGCCCCCAAGGCGCTGCTTGATCGTGTTGAGCAGGTGGTCAGGCTGATTCGCTCCAAAGGTGTTGGTATATACTTTGTCTCGCAGAGCCCTACCGATATTCCGGATGATGTGTTGGGGCAACTTGGTAATCGCGTGCAGCATGCCTTGCGTGCATTTACGCCGCGTGATCAGAAAGCAGTGAAGGTGGCGGCGCAAACGTTTCGTGCTAATCCGGCTTTTGATACTTTTCAGGTGATTACTGAGTTGGGTGTCGGTGAGGCGTTGGTTTCAACGTTGAATGAAGAAGGTGTGCCGACCCTGGTCGAACGGACACTGATCCGTCCACCCGCCTCGCGCCTGGGACCTATCACCGCTGATGAACGTGCGCAAATTTTATCGAACAGCTTTTGTGCCGGGCGTTATGACACCCCGTTGGATCGTGAGTCGGCCCATGAGCAGTTGCAGGCCCGCGCGGCAAAAATAAAAGCCGATCAGGAAAAAGAGGTCGAACTTGAGGGTGAGTCTGTATCAAGAAAATCAAGCAGCGGCGGTGGTCGAAAACGGCAGGGGATGGTCGAGACAATGGCTAAAAGTATGGTGCGCTCCGTTGCCAGTTCGTTCGGGCGCAAGGTTGCGCGCAGTCTGATGAAGTCATTGTTTGGTCGTTAGTGAGTGTTTGGATGAGTGCATTAAGTAAACGTAGTGGTTTGTTGAAATCGGTAGCCTATATATTGCTGCTGGTTTCAGGGTTGGCGGCGTATTACGGTGTTGATGACAATAATACGTCAGTGGCGACTCAGTCTGCCGCTGGTGTAAAAACGATTGAGCAGGCCTATCAGCAGCGACAATCCAAGGTTTGGGTCGAGGTGGAAGGGGTGGCCGTGAAACTATTGCCTGATGATAACGATGGTTCTCGGCACCAAAAGTTTATTTTGAAAATAGATAGCGGACGCACATTGCTGGTGGCACACAATATTGACCTGGCGCCTCGAGTGCCCTTGTCGGTTTCAGATGAACTGAAGTTGCGCGGACGTTACGAGTGGAGTGAAAAAGGTGGTGTATTGCACTGGACCCACCATGATCCCGATAGACAAATCAGCGGCGGCTGGGTTGAGCATAAAGGTAAGCGTTATCAATAGCGCCTTGTTCGGCTTTTTCAACAATTGTAAATATCGTCTCAAGCCGATTGTCTGTCTCTTACCATCCCGTTATGGTTGAGCCAGTTCTAATTCTAAATAAAAAAAGGAAAAGTTGATGGCTAAAAAACAAATGATCTATCTCGCCCCGGTGCTGGCGATAGCGGTATCCACCTTACTGATATCAGCATGCTCTGAGGGTGATAATACGGCGGCGACTCAGCAGGTAAAGGAACGGTCGGTGGAAATGTTGGATGAAGTGAAAGAAGTGGTCACAGAGTCTGGCAGTGAAGTTAGTCAGCAAGTGACTGATGTGCTTGGTGAGGCGAAAGAAAAAGTACAAACAAAAAGTAAAGAACTGACTCAAAGTGTAAAGACGGCTGTTGTTGATGTGAGTGAAACTGTCACTGAGCAGACAGCGCAAACTGCTGCTATGGTTAGTGCCAAAGTAGCTGAGGGTGATGGTGCTGATCTTTATAAATCTAAGGGCTGTGCAGGTTGTCATGCGACAAATGCTATGGGGGCTATTGGTCCTCGCCTGGCTGGCCAACAAGAAGAATACCTTGTTGACCAGTTCAAATTGATTCGAGACGGCAAGCGTGCCTCTGGCCAAGCGCCGATGATGTCTGGCGCGGTTAAGAGTGTTTCTGACGGCGAAATCGCTAAGATTGCAGGTTACCTGACTAGCCTTTAGGTGGCGATACTAATTTTGTAAGTTGTCTCTTGGGTTAGCTAAAATCCTGGCACTGTATCGTGTTTTTTATCTATTTGAATAGCGGTGGAAAACATAGGAAAAGATAGTTGAGTCCCGATGTTGGCTGAATTGGATTATTGTTCTTCGTCAACCGGGTTGCTCAGTCATGTTGCTGATGAGTTTGCGCACCACAGGCAGTTGGCGACGACTGACTTCGAGCAGAGTGTCACAGCCACGCAGGCGCAGTTTAAAGTGGCTGTCGCTGACCTTTTCCAGCGCCTCGATGCAGCTGTTGGCCACCAGTGAGTTACGGTGGATGCGGGTAAAGCGGTCATTGAATTCCTGTTCCAGGCTCTTGAGAGAGTCATCGATCAGCACTTCACCATCTTTGTGATGGACGACGACGTATTTACTGTCGGAGTGAAAATAATAAATCTCTTCGATGGGAATCAATTTGACATTGCCGCGCTGGTGGGCACTGATGTGGCTGCGACTCACCTGTTGGTCTGCAGCAGTCTTGTCGAGTTGGCTGCGTTGCAGTGGTTGAACCTTGTTTAGGGCCTGTTCCAGTCGTGCTCGGCGGATGGGTTTGAGCAGGTAGTCGATGGCGTTGGCATCAAAGGCCTCCAGCGCGTGTTCGCTGTAGGCGGTGGTGAAGATGACTGCCGGGGCCTGTTCTAGCTGGCTCAGGTGTATGGCTGCTTCCAGGCCGCTCATTTCCGGCATGTTGATGTCAAGTAGGACGATATCCGGACTCAGTTGTTGCGTCTGTTTGATGGCGGCGCGGCCGTTGCTGGCCTCGCCAACAATTTGGTGATTGCCGATGTCGTCAAGCAGGTCTTGCAGACGGCTGCGGGCTAGCGGTTCATCGTCTACGATTAGAATCTTCATTGTTTTGAATGAGGTTGATATGGGAAGCTTAGTTCAACCTGGTAACGATTGCCTTGCTGTTGATTGATGAGTTTGCCGTCTTCCTGAAAATGGGCCTGCAGGCGCTGGCGGGTGTTGTCCAGGGCGATGTGCATGCCCTGGCGTTTGCGTGACGTGCCATCTTTGGAGTCTGGTATGGGATTGGTGATGGTCATTAACAGGGTGTTGCCCTTGCGTCGTCCGTGGATGGCGATTGTGCCGCCTTGAGTAATGATTTCTACGCCGTGGCAGATGGCATTTTCCAGTAAGGGTTGCAGGGTCAGAGAGGGCAGTGAGGCATCCTGGGGGATGGCGTCTATATCCCATTCGAAAGTTAGGCGTTCACCCAGGCGTAGTTTTTCCATATCCAGATAACGCTGGGCAATTTCAATCTCCGTGGCAAAAGGTAGTCGGGCTTCTGCATCATTGAGGGTGTGGCGGAACAGGTCTGACAAGTCTTCCACGGCCTCTTCTGCCCGCTGTGGTTGGCGTCGGATTAGGCTGGCGATGGTATTCAGGGCATTGAATAAAAAATGAGGCCGGATGCGGGCCTGTAGTGCCTGCAGGCGAAACTGGTTTTCGGCCTCAATGTTGAGTTTGAGCTGGTGCTGCAGGTAGAAATAGCGCAGTGTCAGCAGGCTGGCAATCGCACAGATGGCCAGGTTGCGACTGAAAAACTCCAGGTGACTCATGTTGATTTGCAGGGCGCCGGCACCAAAACGGAGGCTGACCTGAAAGGCAGCTTCGCTAAAGGCGGCGGTGGTCAGCAGCAACAGGCAAAAGGCTGCTATGGCGGCGAGGTTGTTGTTTAGTTTTGCCAGTTGGGATTTTAGCGAGCAGAGCAGGGCAATGGAGCAGAGCGCGACCCAGAGGATGTAAATCGAAATCAGGCTGAGATAGTCCCAGCCGCCGCGAGCGCTGGGGGTGGCCAGGGTGAGGACGAAGGCCAGCAATTCGGCAATGATGATTACCGAAAAGACGATCCGGATGTGACAAAAGTCAGGCAGGAAGGTCCTGTTTTTTGCAGTCGGGTTGTCGCTGTTTGTCTGGGCCATGTTGGACTTAGTTGTTTGTTCTGCACATGGTATCGGACGCTGGCACTGTTTGTCTTAAATCTTTGTGGGTATCTTTCATTGGCAATCTTTTGGGGATTCAGCGGCTTGAGGGGCAATGATATACTTGCCGCACTTTTCAGTATTTCCAAGGAATCATCGTGACAGAACAGAGCAGCAAACCCTGGGCCGGGCGTTTTACCGAGCCGACTGACGCCTTCGTCGAGGCCTTTACCGCCTCGATCGGTTTTGATCAGCGCCTCTATCGTCACGATATTGAGGGTTCCAGGGCGCATGCGCAGATGTTGGCACACATTGGTGTGTTGACCGAGGCGGAGTGTCAGCAGATTTTACAGGGCCTGGATCAAGTGCTGGCCGAGATCGAATCAGGTCAACTGCAGTGGTCGGTGTCGCTGGAAGATGTGCACATGAATATTGAGGCGCGTCTGACCGCTCTGATCGGTGACGCGGGTAAAAAACTGCATACCGGTCGTTCACGTAATGACCAGGTGGCCACCGATATTCGTCTCTATTTGCGTGATGAGATCGATGCTATCCAGGCTGAGTTGAAGCGTTTGCAAACCGCTTTGATCGATCTGGCTGAACGGGAGTTTGATGCCATCATGCCTGGTTTTACCCATCTGCAGGTGGCTCAGCCGGTCACCTTTGGCCACCACATGCTGGCCTGGTTTGAGATGTTGGTGCGTGATGCTCAGCGCCTGACTGACTGCCGCAAGCGTGTCAATGTGATGCCTTTGGGGTCAGCTGCACTGGCTGGCACTAGCTATCCGATTGATCGTGAATACACCGCCAAGTTGCTTGGTTTTGACGGCGTCACCGAGAATTCCCTTGATGCGGTCAGTGATAGGGATTTTGCCATCGAATTCTGCGCAGCAGCGTCATTGATGATGACCCACATGTCGCGCTTTTCCGAAGAGCTGATCCTGTGGGCCTCGGCTCAGTTCGACTTTGTTGATATCCCGGACAGTTTTTGCACTGGTTCATCGATCATGCCGCAGAAGAAAAACCCCGATGTGCCCGAGCTGGTGCGTGGCAAGACCGGTCGTGTTAACGGCCATCTGATTTCACTGCTGACCCTGATGAAAGGCCAACCGTTGGCCTACAATAAGGACAATCAGGAAGACAAAGAGCCCTTGTTTGATGTCATTGATACCCTGCGCGGTTCGTTTAAGGTCTATGCTGACATGATGGCGACCCTGACCATCAAGCGTGACAACATGGAACGCGCTGCGCTGCAGGGTTTTTCCACTGCCACCGACCTGGCTGATTATCTGGTGCGCAAGGGTGTGCCCTTCCGGGATGCCCATGAGGTGGTGGGTAAGGCGGTGCGTTTGGGGGTAGAGACCAGCCGTGATCTGGCCGAGATGGAATTGGCAGAATTACAACAGTTTTCGGATGTAATCGGTGACGATGTCTTTGACGTGTTGACTCTGCAGGGGTCGGTGGCGGCGCGTGACCATATTGGTGGTACGGCCCCGAATCAGGTCAAGGCAGCGGCTGCGCGGGCGCGTAACCGGCTCTGATGTAGGGTGCGCACTGCGCACCATTTTTTCGATTGCCGCCATGCCCAAATATAATTGGTGCGCTGCGCACCCTACGTCTTGATTTAGCGAAGATTAGCTGGTTTTGGCGATTGCCGTGTCAGCTGCTTTGGCGGCGTTAATGTTGTTGCTAATGTGTTGTAACATCAGGTTGGCGTCGTCGCCTTTCTTCCAGCTGGTTATGCCACAATAGGGTTTGATTTTAATGGCCTGATTGTCGTCTGAGGCAAGCTTAAGTTCATCAACCAGTTCACAGAGTTTCTCTGCCAGGGTTTCGGTTGCATCCGCAGGGGTTTCCGGCAGGATTAGCAGGAAGTCCGGACCATCGTAGCGACCAATGATGTCAGCCCAGCGCATCTGCTCTTTGAGTAGTTGCCCTACCTTCACCCAGG
>Ga0316207_10000267_pt1 | contig 99119 bp, 91 predicted proteins | sample 6weekpyrite_MG_FD_204943 | JGI IMG/M metagenome (GOLD analysis project Ga0316207, IMG submission 204943) | Microbial mat bacterial communities from mineral coupon in-situ incubated in ocean water Damariscotta River, Maine, United States -... | ecosystem: Environmental > Aquatic > Marine >...
CCAAAGGCGGGATCGGCGGGGATGGTTTATCCCCGACACCGCCGCCATGGCCGGGGGACGCCAATGCCACCAGTTTTTCCACATCGACGTTTTCTGCCAAGACCTTGGCCGCACCATCCAGAAATCCGTCCGGATTTTCCATCTCACGGGCCTGTACCAAACCCAGATGACGTTCCGGCAAATCCAATTCCGGCTTTTTCGGCAAACACCCCAGCACCGGAATACCCGGCAAATGTCCGGCCATGGCACGGCGAATAATTTCAGCGTGGCGCTGACTGCCAACCCGGTTGAAAACCACTCCGGCGATGCGAACGCGATCATCGTGCCCGGCAAACCCACGCACCAGTGCGGCCACCGATTGCGCCTGTGATTTGGCATCGACCACCAACACCACCGGCCAGCCGGTGAATACAGCCATGGCGGCGGTGGAGCCGTCATTTTCTGCATTGGCGCCAACAAAGGCACCGTCAAACAGGCCCATCACACCCTCGGCAAGGATCAGATCCGAATCCCGGCCCAGATCATGGATATGGCCTGACAGGCTGGAAGGCCGCATCGCCCAGCCGTCCAGATTACAGCACGGCCGCCCGCTGGCCCGGGTATGGAAAGCCGGGTCGATATAATCAGGGCCAACCTTGGCTGATGCCACCCGGTATTTGCCCGTTGCCAACAGCCGCAACAGTGACAGGGTAAACACGGTTTTTCCCGAACCCGAAGACGGGGCGGCGATGATCAGACCCGGTGTCTGTGTCATGGTTATTCTCCGGGTTAGGGTTTATTGTCTTGTTGTTTTCACACATTTGAAGGGGTATTTACAATATCTCCGTCGGCAATAAAAACGGTACGGTTCAAGCCTATGACAGACACACAACACCCATCCCCCCCGACCCGCCCGCACAAACAGCCCCTGCGCCGGGGCTGGACCACGGGGACCTGTGCGCTGGCGGGGGTAACGGCGGCCTATCAGGCGATGATGATCGGCACCTTTCCCGACCCGGTGACCGTCAATTTGCCCAACGGCCAGCACCCGTGTCTGGCTTTGGCATCGCGTAAAAAAACCGACGCCTTTTCAGAAGCCAGCGTCATCAAGGACGCCGGGGATGATCCGGATGTGACCCACGGGGCTGAAATCATCGTCCGGCTGGAAAAAGGCGACAAAAACAGCGGCATCACCTATCGGGCCGGGCCCGGCGTTGGCACCGTCACTTTGCCGGGATTGATGTTGGCCCCCGGTGAAGTCGCCATCAATCCGTCCCCCCGGAAAATGATCAAGGATGCCATTGACGTTCTGTCCCAAGCCTTCAACGGCCCAAAGGATTTGATCATTACCCTTTCCATTCCGGACGGCGAAAACATCGCCAAAAAAACCATGAACCCACGGTTGGGCATCGTGGGCGGGTTATCGATTTTAGGCACCACAGGGGTCGTTATTCCCTATTCCTGTTCGGCGTGGATCCATTCCATCCACAACGGCATTGATGTGGCAAAAGCCTTGGATATTTATCACATTTTCGCCGCCACCGGTTCGACGTCTGAAAAAACCATCACCCGGCTTTTCAAGCCAAAACCCCAAGCCATCATTGAAATGGGCGATTTCGCAGGCGGGGTGTTGAAATATCTGCGTAAACATCCCTTGAAGAAAATCACATTGGTTGGCGGCTTCGCAAAAATGGTCAAACTGTCCCAAGGGGCTGTTGATCTGCATTCGGCCCGCTCGGCCATTGATTTTGCGAAACTGGGCAAAAGTTTCAAATCTGTTGGCGGCAAAGATAAAGACGTGACAACCGTTAAAGACGCCAACACCGGCAAACAGGTGCTGGATCTGGCCTTGTCATTACAATTGCCATTGGCCGATCACATAGCCGAACAGGCCGCCATCAAAGCCACTGCCTTGATGGATGGCAACATGAAAACCGAAGTCATCATCATTGACCGTGACGGCAACATTGTTGGCCGCCATGACGGATAAACCGAAAATTTTATTGCTGGGCGGCACGGCGGATGCGCGCAAACTCGCCCATTTGATTGACGAACGTTTTAAAGGTGACATTCACATCATCAATTCATTGGCCGGGCGCACCAAAACCCCGCCCCTGTTGCCGGGGGAAACCCGTGTTGGCGGTTTCGGCGGAGCCTTGGCATTGGAAGACTATCTGAAAACCAACCACATCCAGGCCGTGATCGACGCCACCCATCCTTTTGCCGAAACCATTTCCGAAAATGCCTACTCAGCCTGCCTTCGCGCCAACATCAGCCGAATGACGCTGGCAAGACGGCCATGGAAATTACCGCCGGGGGCGCGCTGGGTCGAAGCCGATGACGGTGCCGATGCCTGTGACATGCTGAAACAAATGGCAACCCGGGTTTTCCTCACGGTCGGCCGTTATCAATTACAGCAATTTGCCGCTTTGGACGATCTGTTTTTTCTGATCCGTATGATTGAAAAACCGGACGATTTTCCGGATTTCAAAAACCATCATCTGATTACGGCGCGGCCGCCATTTGATCTGGAAACGGAACAGGGCCTGATCGAACACTTCAAAATCAACGCACTGGTCAGCAAAAATTCAGGCGGACCCGTGCCTGACAAAATTCTGGCTGCCATCCGCGCCCGCATTGCCATCGTTCTGATCAAACCCCCGGCCCCGGTTCCGGGACCGGCGACAACCGATATGGAAGACTGTCTGGATTGTCTTAAAAATCTTATTTAGTTTTTTTTGCCCGCAGCACATGGTGATGATCGGCGGCATACAAACGGCTGTCATCAAAATCCCCGGCATCCAGCACAGGCCCCGCCAATATCAGCGCGGTCCGGGTAATGCCCGCTTTTTTCACTGTATCGCGGATGGTTTGCAAATTACCGTGAATAAACATTTCATCGGGCCAGCCAACCCGGTAGGCAACGATGACCGGACAGTCTTCACCGTAATGGGGCAGCAGATCACGCACCACATGGGCCAGATTGGTGACCGATAAATGAATAGCCAATGTGGAGCCGGTGGCGGCTAACGTGCTCAGTTCTTCGCCTTTCGGCATCGGCGATGACCGGGTCGCCGTGCGCGTCAGAATCACGGTCTGGCTCACATTCGGCAACGTCAATTCGGTTTTCAAGGCCGCCGCCGCCGCCGAATAAGCCGACACCCCCGGTGTCACATCGTATTCAATATCAAGGGCATCAAGGCGGCGCATCTGTTCCGCCGTCGCCCCGTACAACGCCGGATCGCCGGAATGAATGCGCGCCACATCCAGACCCTGTTGATGGGCTTCGGTGATTTCAGCGATGATTTCATCCAGATGCATGGGTGCCGTATCGACAATACGGGCATCCGCTTTGGCGTCTTTCAGAATTGCATCCGGCACCAATGATCCGGCATACAAAATCACCGGCGCCTGTTTGATCAAATTCAAGCCGCGCACCGTGATCAGGTCCGCTGCCCCCGGCCCGGCACCAATAAAATGAACGACCATTATTTACTTCTCCTGCATTTTTTCGGCGTACCCGCGCGGGGTGTAAACCCATTCCCGATGGCCGCGTTTGATCCATTGGCTCTGGCTGTTGCCGACCATCACCAGTGTCAGCATATCGGCGTCATCAATGGTTAAATCCTGCAATTCGATAACGCGCACGGTTTCATCTTTTCGCCCCAGATTGCGGGCCAGAATAACCGGCGTATTTACGGGCCTTTGCTTTAACAGAATATCCTTGGCGGTCATCAGGTGGCTGCGCCTTGTTTTCGACACCGGGTTATAAAAGGATATGATAAAGTCTCCGCTTGCCGCCGCTTCGATGCGCCTTCGGATGGTATCCCACGGCGTCAATAAATCCGATAAGGAAACAGTACAGAAATCATGACCGATCGGCGCCCCGATGCGCGCCGCCGCCGCCTGCAAGGCCGATACGCCCGGCTCCACCACGATTTCAAGCCGGTTCCAGTCGGCACGGTTTTCCATATCCAGCAATTCAAACGCCAACGTCGCCAAGGCATAAATCCCGGCGTCCCCGGAACAAACCAGCGCCACGGATTTACCCGAAGCTGCCAGATCAAGGGCCGCACGGACCCGGGCTTCTTCCTGGGCCAGCCTGGAATGATGGACATTTTTTCCGCTGATCAGATCGCCCAGCAGATCCAGATACAATTGGTAACCAACGATGTCCGATGCGTTTTCAATGGCCCGGCTTGCCGCCGGGGTGCGCCAGCTCTCCACCCCCGGACCGATGCCGATAATGGTTAATTTGCCTTGTGCTTTGCCAACCGTATGCCCGTTCAGATTACCGGACGCGCGGGCAACGGCAACGGTGGCGCGTTTTGATTTCTGTTTCCCCGCGATCAAGTCACCGTTGTTGCCGGTGGCCGCCAATGCCGCGCCTTCGGCAACACCATGGCATCCGGTTTCTTTAAAAACCACATCCGACGGGTTTTGCAAGCGCCCGGCTTCGGCTTCCAGCCTGTCAGGCCTAAAAAACCGCGCCGGGACTTGCAAATGATGCGCCATCTGATGAACCGCCGTTTCGTTTTCTTTCAGATCAAGCGACACAACAGCGGCAACAGAATGCTTTGACAGGCCGTTGTCAGCTAAGGTCTTGAGCGCCAGATCCGTTAATTCCTGACCGTCCGTTCCGCGTTCACAGCCGACCCCCAACGCCAGTGTTGGCGGGTGCATGACCAACACGTCGCCCGGATTATCAACAATTTTATCCGTGATCAGAATTTCAAATTGTCCGTTTTCAGAAACGGGAAGGCGGGATTTTTCCAACCAGTCCGCATCCCCGGCATCGACTTTTATGCGGACTTCACCGCCCGCCAATAACCCGGCCATCACCGTTTTGGCAATTTCCGGATTGGCAACGGTCCAGCCCTTGGGCGGCGCGTCCAAAGCCACGCCAAAACGCGCATCCCCCGCCGTTGTTATCGCCGCCTGTGCATTCAGTTTTCGGGCGATGGCGACCGCCATGTCATTGGCACCACGGTGCCCGCCCAGCAACGGCACCGCAAAACGACCGTCCTCGGACAACGCCACAACTGGGGATTCTCCCCGCTTGTCATCAAGCCGGTTTGCCAGCGCCCGGATCACAATCCCGGCGGAACAAACAGCAATGATCGGGTGCTTTTTTTCAAACAGGGACCGAAGATGACCCGCCACACTGTCAAAGACATGATCCCCAGCCGTCACACGGCCTTGTAGTCCGTGAATTTCCAAATCCGGAAACTCGGGTTTAAGGGTTTCAGCCAGCTGAAAACCCGGTTCGGTCAAAACCACCGCAACCGGAGCCATGGGCAAATTATCATCAGTCATGAAAAATTTCCGTTCATTCGTTCAAGCAGGATCATGGAAAAATAGGGCACGTCCCCGGCTTTGACTTCGGTGAGCGGCAGCACCCGTTCGCTGTCCATGGTGGCGTGTTCCACATAGACGGCCCCGTCCATCAACCCCATTTCATTCAGCAAATGGCTTATTCGTGGCAAATGCCGTCCGACTTTGAAAATCGCGGCGCAATCGGCTTCCATAATGCGGGCTTTCAAAACATCGTCCGGCAACGGTGCCGGGATCAGGCTTAACACCTGATTTCTGGAAACCAGTGGCCGTCCGGCAGCAGCGGCCACGGCGCCCAGTGACGACACGCCGGGGATCACCTCGGTCGGGAAATGTTCGGCCAGTCGTTGATAGATATACATGAACGAGCCAAACAAAAACGGATCGCCTTCGCATAAAACCGCCACCGAACGACCGGCTTTCAAATGCGCCGCAATTTCCGCCGCATAATGATCATAGACATCGTTTGCCGGATAGTTGCCGGGCGTCATCGGTGTGACAATGGCGATTTCCGTCTGCCCGGAGGGGATATGTTCATGGGCAATACGGCGCACCAGACTGTCCGCGTTATCCGGTTTCGGATAGGCAATAACGGGAACCGATTGCAAAACGCGCGCGGCTTTCAGGGTCAACAATTCAGGATCGCCGGGGCCAACGCCGACACCATAAAGTTTTGCTGTCATGGGCGAGGTTTCTCCAGCACCAGTTGCAGCACGGAACGCAGCGGCTTCAGAGCGGAGAACCTGCCAATCGGGGCCGAACGTTCGATGGCAATACGGATAAATTCACTGTGGTGGCGTTCCCCGAATTCCAGCAGTCTGGATTGTGATGATACCGTAACCGCGTTGGCCAGCAAGCGCCCGCCGGGGCGAAGACGCTGCCACGCCTGATCCAACAGGGTGCCCGTCTTCAAACCGCCGCCGATAAAAATGGCGTCCGCATCCTTTTCCATTTTTGCAAAACAGTCAGGGGCCATACCGTGGATGATTTCCAGTCCGGGCACACCCAACCGGGATGCATTTTTTGCAATGGTTTCCGTCCGGGCCGAATTTTGTTCAATGGCAACCGCCTTTAATGACGGATGGGCGCGCATCCATTCAATGGCGACCGAGCCGGACCCGGATCCGATGTCCCATAACAGTTCACCCGGACGCGGTGCCAGTCGGGCCAAAGTCATGGCCCGGACTTCGCGTTTGCTGATTTGCCCGTCATGGATAAAATCTTCATCGGCCAGCCCGGGAACAAGGGACAGAAACACAGCATCCCTTGCCGCAACAAGTTCAACCGCAATGGTGTTCAAATCAGCTGTTTTTTTTCCGTCCCAGTTTTTGGCAATGCCATCAATGCGGTTTTCATCATTGCCACCCATATGTTCAAACACGCTGATCCGGCTTTCCCCGTAACCGGCATCGGTTAAAAGTTCCGCCACTTCGGCCGGGGTATCCCCGTCACGGCTTAAAATCAGCAACCGGGCCTGATCAAACAGATAGCGGTTGAGGATTGCCAAGGGTCGGCCATGAACGGTCAGCGTTTCCACATCGGCCAGCGACCAGCCCATCCGGGATGCCGCCAGACTGAAAGCGCCCGGATGGGGATAAATCTTTACATCATTTACGGAAAAGTGTTTCAGCAACGTGGTGCCGACGCCATAAAACATCGGGTCCCCGGACGCCAAAACCACGACGTTTTGCCCACGCATGGTTTCAATTCCCGCCAGCGTGTCATGGAAATTCCTGCCCCATTCAACAGTTTTTGCAGCAGATTTTAAAAAACCCTCCGGCAATTTCTGCAAATGGCGGGTGCCGCCCAAAACCACATCGGCGGATTTGACAAGCTGTTTCAGCGGCCCGGAAAGTCCCTCCAGACCGTCTTCGCCCAAGCCAACAACATGGATCCACTGCGTCATATGCCCGTTTCCCCGATGCGGTTGCCAAGGGCATTAAAAGCCGCCGCCGCCATGGCGCTGCCGCCCATGCGCCCCGCCAGCGCCATATAGGGCACGCCGAATTTGTTTTCGATCAACGCCTGTTTCGATTCCCGGGCGCCGACAAAACCAACGGGGAAACCGATAATCAGCGCCGGTTTTACAGCCCCGTCCGCGATCCATTCCAGCAACCTGAACAAGGCCGTCGGCGCGTTGCCGAAGACACAGACCGCGCCTTCGAGATTGTCCAGCCAGCGATCGACGGCGGCGGCCGTGCGGGTCGTTTTTTTAATCCCGGCGTCTTCGGCGATACCCGCATCGTTCAATGTACAGCGGATGTGGTTATTATTCGGCAAGCGGCTTTTGATGACGCCGGAAGCAACCATTTCCACATCGACAAAAACATCGGCACCATCCATCAAAGCCGCCCTGCCAATTTCCGCGGCATTTTCCGAAAACATCAGACTGTCCGCAATTTCGGGCATGCCCGAGGCGTGAACCACGCGCACCGCCACATCCCGCATCAACCCCGGAAAACGGTCAACATCGGTTTCATTCAACAGCGTGGCAAAGGACAGCCGGTAAATGTCGTCGGGGTTTTTAAGATAATCATAACGCGGTGTCGGCCCGGTCATGGCGATTATCCGTTATCCCCGGAATCAGGGCCATGATGATGGTGGTGGTGGTGATGTCCATGAACGCCCAGATCATGCGCCCCGTGGCCGTCGGTGCCGACCCCCATGACATGGTGGTGGTGGCCCACTTGCGGGGTGCCGACATCATTTTCATAGCCGATGATCTGTTCACGGTACTTGCAAAGCCCGCAGTTCATGGTGTTGTCCCCGGTCAGCATTTCATTGACGCGCTCAACAAACACATCGAGCACATTTTCATGATCGCGCAAATATTCCGCTTTCAGAAATTCTATGTCCGGATGGGCAGCAGCCGCTTCGTCCGCCCACGCATAAATGCGGTTGACCAGAATACCGGTGAACAAAAAATAGGGAAAAACGATGATCCGTTTATAGCCGAGCCTGACGGCTTTTTTCAAACCTTCATCCACCAATGGATAGGCCACGCCTGAATAGCTGACCTCTGTCCAGCCAAATCCCATGCCTTCCCACAGCATCCGCGCCACTTTATGAACATTGGAATTGGCGTCCGGATCATTGGTGCCGCGCCCGACCACCATCAACAGGGTATCGGCGCGGGAAATGGATTGATCGGATTTTTTTTCGGCCTCCTCAATGCGCGTTTTCGCCGCCTCCAGCAAGCGCCGGTCAATGGCCAGATCGCGGCCAAAGCGCACATCCAGACCGGGGCTTTCGGCGGCAAAATTATTGATCTCCGAAGGCAGATCGTTTTTCACATGACCGGCGGCGAACAACATGCCGGGGACGCACAAAATCCGTTTGCATCCGCGTTCTTTCAGTTTATCCAGCCCGGTGCGAATCACCGGGGTGGCAAATTCCAGAAAACCGCTTTCCACATCGTAATCGGGAAAACGTTTTTTCAAATGTCCGGCCAGCAAATTGAACTGTTCAACGGCACCGTCATCGCGGCTGCCGTGCCCACAAATCATAAGGCCTGTTTTAACGGGATTGGTATCTGTCATGCGCCTGGTCCTTGCCTTCGAGCGTTTGTATGAACCGTCTGGTCATGGCCTCCGGACGGGATGTGGGTGCACTATAATTCACATGACAGGGATTTTAAAAGCGCAATTATTCAGCCGCTTTATCGCGCCGGGACGGCGGCAGGACCGAGGCCCGGGCTTCAAAGGTTTCCGCTTCGTCAGCGCGGCCCAGTGTTTTCAACACAGAAGCGTAGTTTTTAAGTCCGGTGACAAGGCTCGGATGGCCGGGATCGAAATTTTTTTCCTTGATCTCGAGGGCGCGTTTCAACAACGGTTCGGCCTTTTCCAGATTGCCCTGTTTTTTATAAAGCAAAGCCAGATTATTCAAATCCGTCGCCACCCCGGTATGGTCCGGCCCCAAAATCTGTTCATCGATTTTCAGGGAGCGTTGGTATAAAGGTTCCGCTGCTTCGTAGTTGCCCCGGGAATAATGCAACAATGCCAGATTGTTGAGCGCGGCGGCCACATCGGGATGGTTTTTACCCAGTCGTTTCTGCAACAACACCAGCGCCCGTTCAAAAGAAACAATCGCCGCCTGATGATCCCCTGCCTGATAGGCTGCCGTACCGTGTTTGTTCAAAAATTCAGCGTTCAGATCTTGCTGAAAATCGGGCAGGCATTCAACCGCTTTCTGATAACTTTTGGCCGCCTTGTCATACTCCATCCGCGCCATCCACAAATCCCCGGCAACGACCCGCGCCTGCGCTGCCGCCATCAGGTGTTTGAGGGCGTAACTGTGCATGCGCTCGCCTTCGCTGCCTTCACTTTCACCAATCATATGGATCAGATCGAGGGCTTCGGTAAAATCGCCGTCATCAAGGGCGTCCCGGGCAATTTCCAGCTTGCTTTCCAGTTCCGGCTTGCCGGGGCGAACATCGCGCAATCGGCTGCGGATTTCCTGAAACAACCCGGCAAAATCCCGCATTTGCCGGTCTATATCTTTGGCCGGGATGCCTTTGCCCTGTAAAAATGTCTGATAGCTTTTAAAGGCCGGGTTTTCCGGTGCCGGCAAGGATGGCGGCACGGTGGGCGCAGATTGCGGCTTCGGCCCGTTGCGGCGCCCGGCCATGTAAAGGCCGATGATGACCCCGGTCATGACGGCAAAAATCACCAGCAACACCGGTCCGGCCCAGCCCGGCAGCATATCAATGACCTTGACCACGGCCTTGATCGCATCGCCTACGGCGGCCATCAAATCCGGAGAATTGCCTGTTGCAGCCATTGTTTCATTTTCCATAGGGCTATTGATACTCTATAAGGACCATGAAACCATAATTTTTTCTTAAAAAAGCCTGTGAATATTTTTTGCGCCCATGCTGACATTCAATTTGACAGACACATCCCAGGGCTTTGATCCGTTGATATTGTTGCTGATGGCGATGGTCACGGAAACGGTTTTTGCAGGTTTCCCCGGGCTGTACCGCCGCATCCGTCACCCGGTTGTCATCATCGGCGGTCTGATCCAGTGGTTTGATGACAAGCTCAACCGCGACAACAGGTCACCCACGGACCGGGCTGTTCGCGGCGCACTGGTGGTGGTTGTGATGGTCACGCTGGCCCTGACCGTCGGCTGGGGCATTTCATGGATCAGTCTTTCACATCCGTTTGGCTGGATCATCGAATGGTTTTTACTGTCATCCCTGTTGGCGGCCCGGGGTCTGTTTGACGCCGTGCAAGACGTCGCCCATGCCTTAACCGCGAGCCTTGAACAGGGACGGCGCGCCGTTTCAAATATTGTCGGTCGCGATCCCGATCAACTGGATCAGCACGGCGTTGCACGCGCCGCCATCGAAACGCTGGCTGAAAATTTTTCCGACGGCTTTGTCGCTCCGGTTTTCTGGTACGTGCTGTTCGGTTTTCCGGGGTTGCTGGTCTATAAAACCGTCAACACCTTGGACAGCATGATCGGGCATATGTCGCCGAAATACAGGGCCTTTGGCATGACCGCCGCCCGTCTTGACGATGTGCTGAATTTAATCCCGGCGCGGTTGTCGGCGTTGTTCATCTGTATGGCGGCCCTGTTCACGCCAACCTGTCGGCCATGGAATGCGTTTAAAACCATGGTACGGGATGCCGGAAAACACAGATCCGTCAACGCCGGCTGGCCCGAAGCCGCCATGGCAGGGGCGTTGGGGATCGCTTTGGCCGGACCAAGGCGTTATCCCGGTCATGTCGTCAATGACCCGTGGGTCGGAGACGGCAGCGCCCGGGCCACGGTCGGGGATATCGGACGCGCACTTTATCTTTATATCGCCGCCTGTCTGATCAACGCAGTCTGGATCACGGCCATCGCCATCATCCGTTTCAGTTCCGGCTAAAAGCGATTTTTTCAATGGCCTTGATATCCAGATGCTTTTCAAGGTGACCGGCCCAGTCATCAAGGGTCTGCTCAACCTGTTGACGGTAATTGATCCGGGTGTTATCCGTCCGCCCCGGATTTTCAAGGAATTGGCTACGGAAATCATCGGCCATGAACAAACCGTGCAAATAGCACCCCATCACCTGACCGTTTTTTGACCTCGCCCCTTCGTCCCTGTCCCCGTCCAGCATCAACCATGGCCTTTTACAATCCGGCCCCGTCGTCGTTCCCATATGAATTTCATAGCCCTCGACCGGATGACCGGAACGGACATCTGTCCCGGTTGTCCGGTTAAGCGTTTTATCGCCGCCCAGAACCGTTTCCACATCCAGCAAACCGAGCCCGTTCATACTTCGCGCAGGACCTTCAACCCCGTCCGGATCGGATATTTTATTCCCCAGCATTTGATAGCCGCCACAAATGCCGACGACTTTGCCGCCCCGGCGATGATGGGCCAGAATATCAATATCCCAACCCTCGGCCCGGACCGCATCCAGATCGGCCAGCGTGGCTTTTGATCCGGGCAACAAAATCACATCGCCATCCATGGGCAACGGGTTTCCGGAATCAATCACAGCGACATGGGCGCTGTGTTCGGCCATCAACGGATCCAGATCATCGAAATTGGCAATGCGCGGCAACCGGGGAACGATGATTTTTATTTCTTCAGGCCCGATACATTCGTGAAGGTTTGTTCCGGCAAAAGACATGGCGTCTTCGGCCGGTAATTTTCCTACCTCCGGAAAAAACGGCACCACGCCCAGTGACGGCCAGTCCGTGCGCGCGCGGATAATTTCAACGGCACTGTCGAACAACGACGCGTCACCCCGGAATTTATTGATGATGTAGCCTTTGATGCGGTCTTGTTCCGAACCGCTCAATAATTGGTGGGTACCGACAAGGCTGGCCAGAACCCCGCCCCTGTCAATATCGGCAACGATGACCACCGGACAATCAACAGCCTCGGCGAAACCCATATTGGCAATATCGGCCGGGCGCAGATTGGCTTCCGCCGGGCTGCCTGCGCCTTCGACGATGACCAGATCGGCACCGTCCTGTACATGGTGGAAACTTTCCAGAACTTTTGTCATCAAAGATGATTTAAGTTGATAATAATCCCGGGCCCGGGCCCGCGTCAAAACGTGGCCCTGTACCACAACCTGCGCCCCCAGATCGGTTTCCGGTTTCAACAGCACCGGATTCATGTGCCGGGTGGGCGCCACGTGCGCGGCCATAGCCTGTAAAGCCTGCGCCCGGCCAATTTCACCGCCATCCATGGTCACGGCAGCGTTGTTCGACATATTTTGCGGCTTGAACGGATGCACCCGCAAGCCCCGGTTGCTGAACAGGCGGCACAGCCCGGCAACAATCAGGGATTTACCCACGTCCGATCCGGTGCCCTGAAGCATCAGGACGGCGGCGGGATTATCGCGCGGCTTTGGCAAGGGTTTGCCGTAAAGTCTGACTGCCGCTTGAAAGAGTGCCTGAATTCAAAATGGATGCCGGGGTCGCACCCTTGCCATAAACGGCTTCGTTCAAATCGCGGCGCACCACCAAAGCCGCGCCTTCCAGCGATGCCCCCAGATAGGCGCCGACGTTGGAGCTGGCAAAGGCAACGATATCGGCACCCAGATTGGTCGTTGTCGAGGCTTCCATGCCGACACCGTAAACGCCGACCGTGGCCCCGGTATCGGCGCCGATCTTGCCCTGATATTTTAAAATCGAATCGAGGGCGCCCTGATTTCTGAGAACCAGAATAATCGCCGTGTCCTGAACACCGAACTGCAAACCAAAACTGGCCGCCGCCAACGTATAAAAAGCCGGTTGTCCCCAGCTGCCATCAGCGCGGCGGATCAGCAACACACCGTTGCCGCCTTCACCCCCGGCGAAGAATCCGGCTTTGATGACACGCGGCAAAATCACAACGCCTTTGGCCTGTTTCAGAAAATTACTGAATTTATTCAGATCCGGATTGGCCTGAAACCGTTCAACCGTGGTTTTGGCGGATCGTAAAATGTCATCCGTGACCATTTCCGGAGGCTCGCTATAGGCGACACAGCCCGATAAAAAAGTGATGACCAGCAATGCCGGAAAAAATGCCCGCTTTCCTGTATTTGTAATAATCATTAAAATTCAACTCCTTTTTGGGCTTTGACACCGGAACGGAAGGGGTGCTTGACCAGCGTCATATCGGTCACCAGATCGGCAATATCAATCAGTTCGTCTTTGGCGTTGCGCCCGGTCACAACCACATGCAGCATTTCAGGCTTGGCGGATAATGTTTTCACCACATCATCCATATCCAGATTGCCATAGCGAAGCGGGATATTCAGTTCATCGAGCACAATCATGTCAAAGGACGGATCGGAAATCATCTGTTTCGATTGTGCCCACGCGCTTTCAGCCGCAGCGATGTCCCGGGCGCGGTCTTGCGTATCCCAACTGAAACCTTCGCCCATGGCCTTGATCACCACCTGATCCGGAAATTTGTCGAGCACAACCCGTTCCCCGGTTTCCCAGACGCCTTTGACAAACTGTACGATACCGACCTTCATACCGTTGCCGATGGCGCGCACGGCCAAGCCCATGGCGGCGGTGGATTTGCCTTTGCCTTTGCCGGTGTGAACGATCAGCAAACCTTTTTCGATGGTTTTTGTGGCAATGATTTTGTCCCGTGCGGCTTTCTTTTTTGCCATTTTTTCAGCATGGCGTTTGTTCAGTGCCTCTTCATCCTGTTCCGTCATTGATTTTCCTTTGCCCTTTTCCAGCCTTGCACCGTTTACAGTGAAGCCAGATCAACGTTAAAAATTTTCCCGAGAAATTCCATGCCGCGACGAATGGCGGCATCGTCAAGACCGTGGCCAAGCCCCTTGCATTCAAGATGTTCAACGGCGATGCCCGCCTGTTTCAAACCCTTGACCGCCAAATCAAGGCTTTCCGGCGGCACCACGTCATCGGCGTCACCATGAACGAGCAACACCGGCGGTTTCGAGGCCATTTCTTTTTCAAGTAAATGCGCCCCGACCAGCATCCCGGAATAGCCAATGATCCCGGCCAGTGGTCGTTTGCGTCTAAGCCCCACATGCAGGGCCATCATCGTGCCTTGGGAAAAGCCGACCAGAACCATGTCTTTTTCCTGTAATCCGGCACTGGCCAGTTGTTCATCAATAAAAGCATCCAGAACAGGTGCGGCTTTCTGCACCCCCGAGAGACGTTTTTCAGGGGTGATATCCGCCAGCGAAAACCATTGATGACCAAACGGCGCCATGTCGAACGGCTCCGGCGCATTGGGGGCGATAAAGCGGGCGTTTGGCAAAATTTTTGAAAAATACGGTGCCAACGAGATCAAATCATTGCCGTCCGAGCCAACACCATGACACAAAATGACAAGCTGCTGGGGACGGTTTCCGTTTTCCGGATCGATAACGGGGCCAAAAATGCCCGGGGTTTCCGACATAACCAAAGGTGTCCTTTCCTAAAACCGATAGATGGCAGATAATGTTCAAGATTCTTTTTAACGGATAACGGCGGTGACGGAAAGTCCCGCATGACGTTTATCGGAACTTGCCTGTGCGGTGGTAATGCCGCTACAGATAACCTTATGGTCGTTGCTGTTACACGTTTTGCCCCGAGCCCGACCGGATACCTGCATCCGGGTCATGCCTATGCGGCGTTGTTTGCCCGTCATCAGGCAGGAACAGCGGAAAGGTTTCTGATGCGGATCGAAGACATCGACAGCACCCGTTGCCGGCCTGAATTTGAAGACGCCATCTTTCACGATCTGAAATGGTTAGGACTGGACTGGGAAAAACCGGTATTGCGGCAATCGAACCGCACAAAAGCTTACAGACAGGCCCTTGATCAATTACAGGCCATGGATTTGCTGTATCCGTGTTTTTGCAGCCGCCGGGAAATTGCCGAAAACAGCCAGTTGTCAGGGATGGCAACAAAACGCACACCGGACGGCGTGTTTTATCCGGGCACGTGCCGGGCCTTGTCAAAAAACCAGCGTTCGGAACGCATGGCAAGTGGCGCGCCTTATGCCCTGCGCCTTGATATGAAAAGCGCCCTCGCCATCACCGGTCCGCTTCATTGGCATGACCGGAGCCGGGGCCGACAAAGCTGTCAGGCCGGGTTGTTTGGTGATGTGGTTCTGGCACGCAAACACATCCATACAAGCTATCATCTGGCCGTTACCGTTGATGATCATTTTCAGGGCATTACCGTTGTCACCCGGGGTCTCGATCTATTTCAGTCAAGCCATGTACACCGCTTGCTGCAAGCCTTGCTCGGTCTTGATACCCCGGAATATCACCATCACCGGTTACTCACCGACGACGACGGCGTCAAATTGTCAAAACGGAAATTTTCCACCCCGATCCGGGATTTAAGGCAACAGGGATTAACCCCGGAGCAGGTAAAAACATTGATCGGATGGATGCAATGAAAACCGTCCTTTTGGTTTTTTTAAGCGGTTTTATTTTAATCGGGACCGCACCGGCGGAGGCCCCGTTATGGCCGCATAGTCCGGCCCTGAAACACATCGGACGGGCCAAGGTTATCGCCTTGGGCAAAAGGAACACCCTTGTGCTGGACCGCAGGGTTGCGGGATCGACAATAGTTTATATCGGCACATTAAGACTTTTCAATGCAAAAGCCGTACATCGGTTACTTGAAACCACCGTCGTCGGCAAAACCGTTGATTTGTTTGCAAATGTCATATCTCTTGACCGCCATGGACGGCTGCGGGCCCAGATCGTCACGACGGACAAGGTCTGGCTACAAGCCCGGTTGCTGCAATCGGGGGTGGCCGTGGTTGATCCCTATCCCGGGGATGAAACGGTTGCCTTGAGCCTCTACCCCTATGAAACCGAGGCCCGGGCCAACAAAACCGGCATCTGGGCCATTTCGTCATACCAAATCATTGATAATCGCGAGGCACAAAAATTCACCGGCCAATTTAAACTGGTAACGGCAAAAATAGTCGCCGCAGCAAGGATTAAAGGCACCGTATATTTGAATTTTGGTGACAACTGGCGCGATGACTTCACCGTTGAAATCCCCCGCACCGCCTATCAACTTTTAAAGCAACGCGGCATTGATCCATTAACATTCACCGGGCGACGGATCCGGGTCAGGGGCTGGATCGAAGAAAAAAACGGACCCATGATCCGCATCACCAACCCGGTGCAAATTGAATTTGTTGACCCGCCGGGTTACAGTCCTTAATTATTTTTTCCGATGCATCTTTATTTGTTGCTGCGAAAGAGCGCCATGACCGTCAAATCGGGTTATTTGCCAAAATCATTGAACACCGTTATCGCCGTTTTATTGCTGATGATGGCAAGCCTTGGCGTCAGCGGTTGCACCACCAACCCGGCCACCGGGAAACAAAGTTTCACCGCCTTCATGTCCCCCGAGCAGGAAGCCGAAGCCGGGGCCCGGGAGCATCCGAAAATCCTGCAACAGATGGGCGGACAATACGACGACCCGAAACTGGCAAAATATATCCGTAAAATCGGCCTGAAACTGGCCGCGACTACGGAAAAACCCGGCCTGCCCTACCGCTTTACCATATTGAATGATGACATAGTCAATGCCTTTGCCTTGCCGGGGGGGTATGTTTACATTTCACGCGGCTTGCTGGCATTGGCCAGTGACGAAGCTGAAATCGCTGGCGTCATTGGTCATGAACTGGGTCATATCGTCGCCCGCCATACCGCCGAACGGTACAGCCGTGCCGTTGCTGCCAACATCGGATTGTCAGTGCTGGGCGTTATCGGCAGTGCCTACGGGGTGCCGTCCGACGTTGGCCGGGCGGCATCGTTCGGGGCCGAAGCGGCACTTAAAGGTTATTCCCGTGAACAGGAACTGGAAGCCGACATGCTGGGCGTAAGGTATCTGGCCCGCGCCGGATACGACCCCACCGCCGTCATCCGGTTTTTCAAAAAAATGGCCGCCAACACAAAACTGGAAAACCTGAAAGCCAACAGGACCAGCACCGCCGCCAACGACATTATGGCGACCCATCCGCGCACGGAAAAACGCATCCGTCAGGCTATCCATTTGGCCCGCGCCGTCTCCATCAAATCGCCGCGCGTGGGGCGGGATGCCTATTTTAGGCACATCAACGGTTTGCTTTACGGTGATGACCCGACACAAGGCCTGCGTTTGGGACAGCAATTCATTCACCCCGGTCTGGGAATCCAGTTTAGGGTTCCGGCCCATTTTACCCTTTATAATTCACCGACCCGCGTCGTTGCCCGTGGCAGCAATACCAAAGTCATTGTGTTTGATAAAATGGACGCCACCAAGGCCCGAAGCACCCGGGATCTTGGTAGTTATATCAAATATATCTGGGGTAAACGTCTGCCTTTGGGGGCCGTTGAAAACATTCGCATCAACGGCATGGACGCCGCCACCGCCACCGCCACGGTCAATTCACGAAAGGGTGTGCGAGAAATCCGGTTGTTGGCGATCCGGGAAAGATCGTCACGTATTTACCGCTTTGTATTTGATATGCCCAGTTCAGAAGCAGGGCGCATGGGCGTTGAATTAAGGCGCACCAGTTACAGTTTCAGGCGCATGAGCCCGGACGAAATCAAAGCCGTCAAACCGTTCCGGGTTAAAATCTTTACCGTCAAAGCCGGGGATACGGTAAAAAAGCTGGCGAAAACCATGGCTGTTGATCAATACTGGCTGGAACTGTTCCGGGTGCTGAACGGGCTTGACGGCAACAGCGTTCTCAAGCCCGGTCAAAAAGTGAAAATTATTTCCACCGGATAAATCCTGATTTCTGTCAGGCCGCAGCCATCAATTCTTCGAGTTTTACCGTGGCTTTTTCAATGTCGATTTTTTCAACAGCGGCAACTTCGGATGCCAGTCGGTCGCGGGCCGCTTCATAAATCTGCCGCTCGCTGAAGGACTGGTCGGGCTGTCCCACATTGCGGAACAAATCACGCACCACTTCGGCAATGGAGACCGGATCGCCGGAATTGATTTTGGCTTCGTATTCCTGTGCCCGTCTTGACCACATGGTGCGTTTGACCCGGGCCCGGCCCTTGAGTGTGGTCATGGCCGTATCCATCACCGATTTGGAACTGAGTTTGCGCAAACCCGATGTCGCCGCCTTGTCCGTCGGAACCCGCAACGTCATGCGATCCCGTTCAAAGGAAATGACGATCAGTTCCAGTTTTTGACCGACAACTTCCTGACTTTCAATATTGAGAACTTCGCCCACACCGTGGGTTGGATAAACAACAAAATCCCCGGCTTTGAATTCCTGCCCGGCTTTCGTTTCCTTACTGGCTGCCATACGCCGTTACTCCACCTTTTAAATGCTTGAACCTGAAATAAAGGTTTTCGATTGCGGATGAAAAACCGCCAAAACCAAAACGACGCCTTACATACCACAAAAAACGACCAAAAAACAGACCTTTCCAGCCGTTTTTTACACCATTTTATCCAGAAATCCGGCTAATCAGTCACCCTTGCCCGGATTTTCGCTCAGCAATTCAAGTTTGCCGGGCTTGTCTTTCCATTCTTCGGCGTCCGCAGGCGCCTCGCCTTTGCGGGTGATATTGGGCCAGATGTCGGCAAATTTGGTATTCAGTTCAAGCCATTTTTCCGTATCCGGTTCCGTATCGGGGACGATGGCTTCGGCCGGGCATTCCGGCTCGCACACACCGCAATCAATGCATTCATCGGGATGGATCACGAGAAAGTTTTCGCCTTCATAGAAACAATCCACAGGACAGACTTCAACACAGTCCTGAAATTTACATTTGATACAGTTTTCAGTAACGATATATGTCATAAGTCTGCTCCGGTTCAGAATTCAAATTTGATCAATTCTCAAGGCGTTTATTTCTGGGCGTTTGATCTGCCAATGGCCTTTCAGGCCTGATTACAAAAACCAAAAATTCAAGTCAAGGCAATGCAGAGGCGGAAAAACTTTTTAAGCCTGTTGCCCGGCATTGTCCAGACGTTGCAAAACTCTTTTTTTAGCCAATCCACTGTCCTTGTCCGAAACGTGCAAAAGCCCGGAAACCCGGCGCACCAGATTGGCTTCATAATCATCAAGAACACCATCGGCCAAAGCCACCTGCCACAACATTTCCAGCAATTCAATGCGGCCCTGATAGTCATGGCCGTCTTTCAGGATACGGGTCGCGGAATAAAGCTCGACCGACCGATCTTGCGCCTGAACGCCAAGATCAATAATATCTTCGGCTTCTTCCCGGGACAGGCCAAAATGGTTTTCGATGATGTTCAGAATGGTTTTGCGTTCCGAACTGTCGAACGATCCATCCATGACGGCCGCCTCGATCAACAGGGCAACCGCCGCCGCCTGCAAGGTGTCATCATTTTTAGTCTTATAGCTGTGTTTTGACGATGCGTCACTGTCAAACAGTAACGATTTTATTTTTTTGAACATGGATTTTCACTATCATAATCAACCCCGGCCAACAACACCGGATTTTTCCAAAATGTCTTGCCAATTTTTTTATCGATGATTATGTCGTTTGTATGACCAATACTAAAAACCCTCTTTCGCAGCAACTGGATTTTCCGGCCACAACCCGCAACCGGGATGCCATTCTGGAAGTGCTTGGGCGCGTTTTGCCCGATCAAGGACATGTTCTGGAAATTGCTTCCGGCTCCGGGCAACACGCCGCATGGTTTGCCAGGCACTTGCCCGGGCTGATCTGGCAGGCCAGCGACCCCGACCCCATGCACCGGGCCTCGATAGATGCCTGGAGCCGGTCCGGAAAAATTGATAATCCGCCCGCCCTGGATATTGACGTGCTCCGGGAGCCATGGCCCGTTGACGGGATCAAACCCGCCATCAACGCCATTGTTGCCATCAACATGATCCATATCGCGCCCTGGCCCTGTTGTTCGGCATTGATCCGGAATGCCGCCCGCATTTTGCCGGAAAACGGCATTTTGTATTTTTACGGCCCCTTTAAAATCGGTGGACAGCATACAGCCGACAGCAACCGCGATTTTGACGCGGCTCTGCAAAACCGCAACCCGGAATGGGGCGTACGCAATCTCGATGACGTCGCCGAGACCGCCCTTCACGCCGGGTTTCAATTGGCCGAAAGCACGGCCATGCCATCACAAAATTTTTCCATTGTTTTTCGCCGCAAGGCCCGACGAAACGGGGCTTAATTTTCTACAGGGCGATCCCAGTCAATCATTTCGATTTTGGGCGCGTTGGCTTCGATTTCACGCAGTTTGTCTATGCCCTGTTTCATTTCCGACACCAGAAATTCCGAACGACGCGTTGGCCCGCCCGCTTCACGGTGGGGGAAATTTTTGCTCCATGCGTTCAATTTAACGGTGATTGAACACAGACAGCCGCCAATGGTGGTATGGTAGTCCTCGATAAAGCCTTTGACTTTGCGAAAACGTTCGGCATCCAGATTTTTCCACATATTCCCGGTGTAACGATCAAAGGTTTCAAACCGTCCGGTAATGGCCGCCATCATACCATTGATGGTTGCCTCGACCGTGTTGCAGGTATCCATCAGATTCATATTCTGTTTCAGTTGAAAATTGGCCCGGATATCATCAAGGCTGTCCATGAATTCATCAAGGATCGGTTCGATCTGATCCATGCATTGACGATAATAGGATAACGACAGGAACACATCACCGAAATCTTCGAGAAAATGCGGCACATCCATCAAATCGATTTTAAGCTTGGACGCCAGCGTATTCAGTTTTTCCTTCACCATTTTCACATCCGGGTTGGAAAACAACCCCACCAGATCGTCAAAGGATTTTACTTCCTGATCTTTGTCATCACCATAAATTTGCTGAATAAGCGGCATGGTAAAGGTGCGCATGTAACTGGTCAGTTCAGCGACCTTGTCTTCGGACAATTGCAAATCCGTGATATCGGCAATGGGAATTTTATTTTCCCGGAACAATATCCGTAAACTGAAGACATCATAACTGGGCAATTCGGCCAGTTTCCGCATCAAGATCAAATCGGGATGCGGGTTTGTGGTGCTCCAGCCAAACTGGCTGGGTAAATGCTCCACCTCCATCTGACCGCTTCCGGTGCCGCCTTCGTCAACAAACATTTCAACAACACTTAGCAGGCGGACATTTTTGATCAAGCGCGCCCGTTTCAGTGCCGGCGTTTCAAACGGCAGGATCGACAACGGCAAAATATGCAACGCATCGCGGTCTTCGTCCCGTTGTACCGTATCTTCGGCTTCATTCATTGTTCAATCCTGAAAGTATTCAGCACGCAAAATCATTCACTCATCCAGCCTATAAGGCATTCTTCCGGAAATATCCAGAACCCCCAAAATATTTATCTGTCTTTATCCGTCATCACCCGGATTACCCCGCAGCCGGTCCAGCGCCCGGCGTTCTGCTTTGGTCGGGCGCCCCGATCCGGGATCACGGCGGGCCGGCGACTGGACGTCCTGTTTTGTTGATTTTTTTTCAAGGGCCGGCGGCGACAGATCATTATAAAGCGTTGCCGCCTCGGAAGCCGGTCCACGGCGATGGCCCAATTCAACAATTTCAATAACCCGGACCCGGTCATTCAAAACGAATGTCAGCACCTGCCCGGCACGAACCGCATAATGCGCCTTGCCGGTCACTTCACCATCAACACGGATCCGGCCATTGCTGCAGAATTGGCTGGCTTTATTGCGGCTTTTGAAAAACCGGGCCTGCCATAACCATTTATCCAGTCGCAATCCGGGGCCTGTCATCGCTTGACCGTCTTTGTCCGGATATGGACATGATTTTCAAGGGCGGCAAACGGGGACGCCGGAGACAATGGCGCTGTTGACATTGACGGTTTTTTGCCGGGCTTTCTTTGCCCCCGCCTTGTTTTAACCGGATGGCGGCCATAAACCGCCTTGTCGCCGGAACCGGACTGTATGCGGTACCCAAGCCCTTTCAGAATTCCGGCCATATCATCAAACCCGCACCCGGCCAGGGACAACAGCTCAGTTGAAATAACGAAGCCGTCTTTTCCCGGCCCGGCCCAGATCCGGTCGAGAATTCTTTCAACCATATCCATGCGCACGGCAATGCCGGAAAACACCATAAAACCAAGAGCCGGCAAAAAATCCGCCGGGCGCGTTGTCGTTATCGGCACGGACACCCGTGACGGCGGTGGCGGGCTGATCCGCCTGTCTTTGAACAGGCCCCACAACAAGGCCCGTACTTCCATGGCTTGCGGTTTCAGCATATCCGGCATGTAAACACATTCCCGGCCAATGACGACCCCTGTCCGGGCAAGGGATTGACGTTCTTTTTTGCCGAGTGCGGTAATATAAGGTGAAATATCCCGCCGCCGGATAGTCCCCGTATTTTCACACAATTGAAAACAAATGGCGCGCATGGCCCCCGATGTTGGTTTTATATCACGAACCTGAAACAATCGTTGAAGCCGGGTTTCAATAAACCCCCCCAGCCAAATCCCAAGGCGTTTTTTTACCCGTTTCATCATGGCATCGGTCAACAAATCATCATGGCGAACAGTCATGTCCGGGGTCAGCACGTGCCCGCCCTTGACCAATGCGGCAACGGCGAAACCATCCCACAAAATTTCACCGCTGAAACCGCTGTCATCAACGGCCAGGGAAAACCGGTCCTGTTGGCTTTGCTCGCAAGCCCGAACACGGTTTGCCATTTCTGTGGCGAGGGCTTTTTCCGTGGCTTGCCGAATGGATTTTTCCGCATTGGCCCGACCTCTATGCCCGGCCTGTAACATATTGATGAAACGAAAGCCTTCTATACGGCCAACAGTTTCACCCGCCACCACCACCCGGTGTTGGCTGTCAACCGAGGCCCGCAACGTCCCTGCGGATTTCAGATGTCGCACCAGCATCGCCGTTTTTCTGTCAACAAAACGTTGGGTCAGACGTTCATGCAGGGCATCGGACAGACGGTCTTCGACAATCCGGGCGCGCTGTTGCCAATGTACGGGGTCCTGTAACCAGCCCGATTGAAAGGCCATATAGGCCCACACCCGTATCCCCGAAATGCGTCCCGAGATGTGTTCAATATCACCGTCGGTACGGTCAAGACCATCCATTTCCCGGGCCACACGGTTTTCATCGATCACGGCATTTTTTCCGGTTAGATCATCATAAATCCCGGACAGAAACCGGGCGTGGGCATCGTGACCGATTTTACGAAAATCCGGAACCCGACATAAATCCCACAGCAAGGATACACTGTCATAACCCGTCGCCCGGAGGGCCACATTTTCATTTGCCATCAAACAGTCAAGTATGCGTTCATCATCCATACCCCGGGCGGGAACAAGTCCCGGACGGGGTGGGCGCCTCCCCAGCGTTTTTTTCAACGCCCCGACAGAAGCCAAATCAAGTTCCGGATTACGCCACGACAACCCGGTCAAGGGCGGAAATTCGTGATTTTCTATGCGCGCGACGATGTCGGCGTCAAACGGGGCCAACGCCCCGGTGGGACCAAAGCTGCCATCGTTCATATGACGCCCGGCGCGCCCGGCAATCTGGGCGATTTCGGCGGCATTCAAAGCTCGGTGACGACGACCGTCAAATTTACCAAGAGCCGAGAACGCCACATGATCCACATCCATATTCAGCCCCATGCCAATGGCATCCGTGGCCACCAGATAGTCCACATCGCCTTGTTGATACATTTCAACCTGGGCATTGCGGGTTTTCGGACTAAGCGCACCCAGCACCACCGCCGCCCCGCCGGAATAACGGCGCACAGTTTCGGCAAGGGCATAAACATCGGTCGCTGAAAAAGCGACAATAGCCGAACGTTTGGGCAGATTGGCGATTTTCTGCGGACCTGAATATTTGAGTTGCGACAACCGGGGCCGGGTTTCAAAGGTGATCCCCGGCACCAGTTTTTTCAACACGCCGGCCACCGTATCCGCACCCAGAAACAACGTTTCAACCGAGCCACGGGCATGCAGCAAACGATCGGTAAAAATATGTCCGCGTTCCGCATCACTGCACATCTGAATTTCATCGATGGCCAGAAATTCAAGCGCAAGGGTAACCGGCATGGCCTCGACGGTGCACATAAAATATCGCGCGCCGGGAGGCACGATTTTTTCTTCACCGGTGATTAACGCCACCGCTTTGACGCCTTTTTTGGCAACGGCGCGTTGATAATTTTCCCGCGCCAGCAGGCGCAAGGGAAACCCGATCATGCCGCTTTCATAGGCCAGCATCCGCTCCATGGCATAATGGGTCTTGCCGGTATTGGTGGGGCCTAAAATCGCGGCAACACGCTGGTTGGCAAAATTTTTCGGCAAATCAGGCATATCAGACGGCATAATCAAAGACAGGTTCAATAAGATATGTCACAATACACCATGGTGTTATCTTTCGTCACGCGTCCTTGTCGGCTGAGTTTATGGTTTTTGATATTTTTAGGCGCCTGCCAGAGCTTGCAACCATCGCCGGAACAGCGCCGTATGCAGGCCATAACCGATCACTGTGAAACCGTGGCCCGGCTGGATACCGGCCGCATTGAAGCCCGCATGCCGTTCGTTGAAAACGCCGAACCGGGGCTACGCATCAACCGCACACGAATTCTCGAGATCACCCGCGCAGCATCCTATCAAGGCTGTCTGCAGCGTTTCAGTGAAGAGACAGGGGAAATCAACCCCGCTACAACAAAAAATCCTTGAAATCAGGGCTTGCAGAAACCCGCCAACCCGGCCATATCAAGCGCAACATCAGGCGTTAAGTCTGAATCCGTTACTTTCAAGACCACAGATTTCAGGAAGGAACCCCGCATATGGCTACCGAAAAATTTACCTTTCAGGCCGAAGTCGGCAAATTGCTCGATATCGTTGCCCATTCCTTGTACAGCGAAAAAGAAGTCTTTCTGCGTGAACTGGTTTCCAACGCGTCAGACGCCTGTGACAAGTTACGCTATCAGGCTTTGACCGAGCCGAAACCCATCAAAGGCGACGGTGATTTCCGCATTGAGTTATCCTATGACAAAAAAGCCAAAACTTTAACCGTATCCGATAACGGTATCGGCATGAACCATGATGATCTGGCCGAAACGCTGGGCACCATTGCCCGTTCCGGCACGCAAGCCTTTATGGACGGGTTGAAAGCCATGCAGGAAGAAAAAGCCAAAGGCAAAAAATCCGGCAAGGACAATATTGATTTGATCGGACAGTTTGGTGTCGGATTTTATTCAAGTTTCATGGTCGCCGAACGGGTCGACGTCATCACCATGAAAGCCGGGGATGACAAGGCCTGGAAATGGTCATCGGACGGCAAGGGCGAATTCACCATCGAAGACAGCAAGCGCGACACGCAAGGCACATCCATCGTCTTGCACCTGAACAAGGACGCCGCCAAGGAATATCTGGAACCGATGCGCCTTGAAAACATCATCAAAAAGTATTCCGATCACATCGGCATTGCCATCATCCTTAAAACCGAGGACGGCGAAGAAAAAACACTGAACAGCGCATCGGCCCTGTGGACGCGCGAGAAAAAAGACATCAAACCGGAACAGTACAACGAATTTTTCCACCACATCGGCGGCGGCTTTGGCGAGCCATGGATGACGTTGCATAACCGTGTCGAAGGATTGGTGTCCTATACAAATTTATTATTCATCCCGTCCACCCCGCCGTTTGATTTGTTCCAGCCGGACCGCAAAAGCCAGATCCGGCTTTATGTCAAACGCGTCTTTATCACCGCCGATTGCGATGAAGTGTTGCCGTCTTATTTGCGCTTCATGCGCGGTGTGGTCGATTGTCTGGATTTGCCGCTCAATATCAGCCGGGAAATGCTGCAACACAATCCGCAACTGGTGAAAATCAAAAAAGGTCTGACCAAACGCATCATTGGCGAGTTGAAAAAGAAAGCCGAGAAAAAACCCGATGAATTTGCAACATTCTGGGACAATTTCGGTGCCGTTTTCAAAGAAGGCCTCTATGAAGATTTTGAAAATCGCGACAAATTGCTGGAAGTGGCGCGCTTTAAAACACTCAACAACGAAAACCTGATTTCCATGGCAGACTATGTGGAAGCCATGAAACCGGGACAGAAAGAAATTTATTATATCACCGGTGAAAATATCGACGCCATCCTTGCCAGCCCGCAACTGGAAGGTTTCCGCGCCAAAGGGATCGACGTGTTGTTGCTGTCCGATCCGGTTGATGAATTCTGGATCACCCACATTGGTGACTTTAAAGACACATCCTTTAAATCGGCGACCCGGGGCGATATTGATCTGGACGCGGTGAAAAGCGATAAAAAAGACGGTGACAAAGACAAAAAAGATGAAAAATCCGACGTTGACGCCCTGATTGCCGTTTTCAAAGTGGCTTTGGACGATACCGTCAAAGACGTCCGGGTGTCATCACGCCTGACCGACAGCCCGGTCTGTCTGGTGGCTGATGAAGGGGCCATGGATATCCATCTCGAACGCATGCTGCAACAGAACAAGCAATTGGGTGGCGGCGGATTGAGCCCGAGAATTCTCGAGATAAACGCCAAAAACCCGTTGATCAAATCCTTGAATGACCAAGCCAAAGGCGCGCAGGAAAATGATCCGGTTCTGAGGGATGCGGCGTTTTTATTGCTCGATCAGGCACGTATCATCGAAGGCGAAACGCTGCCCGATCCACAGGCCTTTGCCAAACGCCTGAACAGCGTCATGGCAAATGGCTTCAAGCTGCCTGCGTAACCGAAGACCGGGCCTGTTTGGCACTTTCAATGACGTTCAGCAAATCCTGTCTGGAGATCCGGTCACGGGCCATCATCGCCCAGGTCACCGGATCATCCAGCAGTTCATTGATGGAAGGCTCAATATTGCCGTAGGCGTTGATTTTGAGGGCGGGTTTGACGGTCATATAGGTGTTCATGTTGGTGTTCCTTTTTCCAGTACGAAAAAAATCTAACCACCTTTCGGGTCAGTAAAATGACCGCTTTGTGACGATTTCAAGACAAAACCACCGATTATAACTCAAGGCGGGCGGCCGCGATGATTCTGCCGGATTTTCTGGCTTGCAAAAAAACCGCCGCCACATCGGATTTGTTGTCCCGGTCGGAACGAACACTGACATTAAAATCCTGACCATCCCATTCAGCAATGCGCTGTAAATCACGGACCACATTGGCATTGATGATTTTACGGCCACTGTTTTCACCCCGGCCCACAGCCGTTGAATGCAATTTGTCATAAAAAACCGCATAAACATCAATTGTATCCGGCGTATCCGGCATATCCAGTTTTTGTAACCGCACCCGTAATGCGCCGTTTTCCCGCGCCAGATCTATCGCAACCGGGACGCTTTTCATTTCCGTTTTGGCTTTTTCGATGAAACCCAGAACCTCATCGCGCCGGGAGCCGACAGTCTGATAAACGCCGTTTATGACCATTTGCGGGGTGTACACATAACGCAAGGTCATCAGGCTTGCGTATTGCCGTTGCCGGTTTGTGAACCGGGGCTTGGCAAAGGGGTCTTTCCAGCCGATGTAATCCCAGTAATCAACGTGCATCGACAATGCAAGGACATCGTCTCTGGCCGACAGGTCTTTGAGAAAATCGTCCGCAGGCGGGCACGACAAACAGCCCTGGGATGTGAACAGCTCGACCACCACCAACGGCTTGGCCGGATTGCCTATATCGTCAGCGAAGCCGTTTTCAGGACCGGCTATAACCAGCAGCCCCAACGACAGCAAAAAGGGCAGAGCCCGCAAACGGAATAAAATATGATCTGTCATAGGACAACAGATATAAAATTTTCAGGCCCCGGCCAATTCAAACACCATCACTTTAAAGTGATCAGGCGTTCCCTTTCATCATGTTGCGAAGCACATAATGCAAAATGCCGCCGTTCAGGTAATAATCCACTTCATCCAGCGTATCGATACGGCATTTAAGGGTCGCCATATCCACAGAACCGTCGTTGCGGGTAATTTTTAATTGGACATCCATGCCCGGTTTGATGCCGCCTTCAAGCCCGGTCAGATCAAAGGTTTCCGAACCGTCCAGTTTCAGGGTTTTTCGGGTTGCCCCGTCTTTGAATTGTAACGGCAATACGCCCATGCCAACCAGATTGGAGCGGTGAATGCGTTCGAAACTTTCGACAATAACCGCCTTCACGCCCAGCAAATAGGTTCCCTTGGCGGCCCAGTCACGGCTGGAACCGGTGCCGTATTCCTTGCCGCCAATGACCACGAGGGGGGTGTTTGTTTCCCGGTAACGTTCGGCGACATCGAACACCGCGCCCTGATCACCGCTTGGGACATGGCGGGTGTAACCGCCTTCGACCCCGTCCAGCATCTCGTTTTTGATGCGGATGTTGGCGAACGTGCCGCGCATCATGACTTCGTGGTTGCCGCGCCGGGATCCATAGGAATTGAAATCTTCGGGCCGGACCTGATATTCCAGCAGGTATTCACCGGCCGGGCTGTCTTTGGTGATCACACCCGCCGGACTGATATGGTCGGTGGTCACCGAATCGCCCAGCACCAACAGCGCGCGCGCGCCTTTGATATCTGCGGGATCAGATGCATCTTCGCTCATATCCTGAAAATAGGGCGGTAATTTAACGTAAGTTGACCCCGCATCCCATTTAAACAGGTTGCCGCCCGATGTTTTAATCGCCTGCCATTCTTCGGGACCCCGGTAGACATCGCCGTAACGGGTTTCGAACATATCCCGGTTAAGGGACGCGGCCACGGTTTCGTTGACTTCTGCGGTAGTTGGCCAGATGTCTTTCAGATAAACCGCTTTGCCGTTTTTGTCCTTACCCAACGGTTCCGTTTCCAGATCAACCGTCATCGACCCGGCCAAAGCATAAGCCACAACCAGCGGCGGGGAAGCCAGATAATTGGCGCGCACATGGGGACTGATGCGGCCTTCGAAATTACGGTTACCGGATAACACAGCCGTCGCCACCAGATCACCGTCGCTGATGGCTTGGGCAATTTCAGGGGCCAATGGCCCGGAATTGCCGATACAGGTGGTACAGCCAAATCCGGCAATCTGGAACCCGAGCGCGTCCAGATCATCCTGAAGCCCGGCTTTTTCCAGATAATCGGCAACCACCTGTGATCCGGGCGCGAGCGACGTTTTCACCCACGGTTTCGACGTCAGCCCTTTGTTAACGGCGTTGCGGGCCAACAATCCGGCCGCGATCAAAACCGCCGGGTTGGATGTATTTGTACACGACGTAATGGCGGCAATAGCCACGTCGCCATCGGCGAAATCATACTCGCGCCCTTCGACGTCCTGATGTTTCGGCTGATCCCGTTCGGCCAGTGTTTCAAGGGCATCTTCGAATGCGCTGGCACCACGGCCCAGATCAATGCGGTCCTGTGGCCGTTTCGGACCCGAGATCGAAGCCCCGACTTCACCCAGATCCAGTTCAAGACGGTCACTGAACAGGGCTTCTTCAGCCGTATCATCCCGCCACATCCCTTGCGCCTTGGCATAGGCTTCAACCAGTGCCAGCGTGTCCCGGTCCCGCCCGGTCAATTCCAGATAGCGTATGGTTTCCCGATCGACCGGAAAAAAGCCGCAGGTGGCACCGTATTCAGGAGCCATATTGGCCAAAGTTGCCCGGTCCGCCAGGGAGAGTTGATCCAGACCGGAGCCGAAAAATTCGACAAATTTACCGACCACACCCTTGGCACGCAGCATTTCAACAACTTTCAGCACCAGATCGGTGGCGGTCATGCCTTCTTTCAGTTTGCCTTGCAGACAAAAGCCGACGACATCGGGGATCACCATCGACACCGGTTGTCCGAGCATGGCGGCTTCGGCTTCGATCCCGCCAACGCCCCAACCCAGTACAGACAGTCCGTTGACCATGGTGGTATGGCTGTCGGTGCCGACCAGCGTATCCGGCATGGCGATGGTGCGGCCGCCTTCCTTTTCCGTCCACACGGTCTTTGCCAGATATTCCAGATTAACCTGATGGCAAATGCCCGTTCCCGGCGGCACCACGGTAAAATTCGATAACGCCGTCTGGCCCCATTTCAGGAATGTATAGCGTTCGTTGTTGCGCTCGAACTCTTTGTCAATGTTCTTTTTAATGGCGTCGGCGGAACCGGCAAAATCGATCATCACCGAATGGTCAATCACCAGATTGCAGGTCGAAAGCGGATTGATACGCCCGGCATCGCCACCTTTGTCGGCCATGGCCTGACGCATGGCGGCCAGATCAACCACCGCCGGAACGCCGGTGAAATCCTGCATCAGAACCCGGGCCGGACGATAGGCAATTTCATGGGCAGAATGGCGGTCCTGCAACCATGCCGCCACGGCTTTGGCATCATCAACGGTGACCGTGCGTCCGTCTTCATAGCGCAACATGTTTTCAAGCAAGACTTTCAGGCTGTTGGGTAATCTGGAGACATCACCCAGACCGGCGTCTGCTGCCGCTTCAAGGCTGAAATAATCATACTCCTTGCCGCCTGCGTTCAATTGACGACGTACACCCAAAGTGTCCTGACCTGTAACCGGCATGGCTGATCTCCTGCTTGAAAAAAAGGAATATGTTGCCCGGAATGTAAATTAAAATTACGGAATGTCCATAGAACGGAAAGGAATTTTATCCTAACGTTAACGTAAACGTAAAGTCTGTCTTGACGCTCGACATCAACTCCGTTAAGTGATTTAGTGAGTTTCCTGAAAAGACGTAATATTTGACCGGACCTGTCATATTTTACCAAAAAATATAATGATAACGAAATCATATTTCAGGGATGAAAACGAACGGCCGCCAACACAATGACATTGTGAAAGCAAGCCAAACGGCCAAACGGCCAAACGGCCAAACGGCCAAACGGGAGGACAAAAATGAACAGCGCCACCGCTGCAAACGTCAATGCGGGCACGCCCCCAGGTCAGGGCACCGGCAAAGATCTTGATACATTCCCTAAATTGCTGACCCATAACGCACGTGTCCGCGGCGATTTGCCGGCCAGCCGGGAAAAAGATTTCGGTATCTGGCTGAATTGGACATGGGCCGAAGTCGAAGAGGAAACCCGCGCCCTGGCCATGGGGCTGAAACAACTCGGCGTCAACAGCGATGACAAGGTTTGTATCTGTGGCGACAACCGCCCGCATCTGTATTGGGCGATGACGGCGTCGCAGGCGCTGGGCGCGGTCCCGGTGCCTGTTTATCAGGACAGCGTGGCCGAAGAAATGCAGTTCATTTATGATCATGCCGGGGCCACTTTTGCCATTGTCGAGAATCAGGAACAGGTGGACAAGTTGCTGGAAATCAAGGACCAGATTCCAGCCCTCAGGCACATTGTTTACAAAGACCCGCGCGGCATGCGCCATTACAATCAGGATTTTCTCCATCTTTACCGGGATGTACAGGATATGGGCCGTGCCTATATTGCCGAACACCCCGGTGAATACGAAAAACTAGTGACCCGCGGCACCGGGTCCGACACCGCCATCATGCTTTATACATCCGGCACAACCGGACGCCCCAAAGGGGTTATTCTAAGTTTTGACAACCTGATTGTTACGGCCCGCAACGCCTGTCAGCGGGAAGGGTTGAGCGAACACGAAGAAACGCTGGCCTATCTGCCGATGGCCTGGGTGGGCGACAACATTTTTTCCATGGCCCAGGCCTATGTCTCGGGCTTTTGCGTCAGTTGCCCGGAAAACAGCGAAACCGTACTTGATGATTTACGGGAAATCGGCCCGACCTATTTCTTTGCCCCGCCCAGAATGTTTGAAAACATCCTGACAACGGTGATGATCCGCATCGAAGACGCCGCCAAAATCAAGCAACGCATGTTCCATTATTTTATGGACCACGCCAAACGCGTCGGCGGCGCATTGCTGGACGGCAAGCCGGTGTCATGGCCGGACCGGTTGCTGTATGGCCTTGGCAATTTGCTGGTCTATGCCCCTTTGAAAAATGTATTGGGTTTATCGCGTATCCGGTTGGCCTATACGGCGGGCGAAGCCATTGGCCCCGATATTTTTAATTTCTACAGATCATTGGGCATCAACCTTAAACAATTGTACGGCTCGACCGAGGCCTCGGTATTTATCACTATCCAGCCCAATGGCGATGTCAGACTGGATACGGTTGGCATTCCGGCGGAAGATGTCGAAGTTAAAATCGCCGACAACGGCGAAGTTATTTTCCGTGGCCCCGGTGTATTCCAGTCCTATTACAAAAATGACGAAGCCACCCGCGGCACCAAAAACGAAGAAGGCTGGGTGATGACCGGAGACGCCGGTTATTTCGACCCCGACGGCCATCTGAAAATCATCGACCGTGCCAAGGATGTGGGCAAAATCAACAACGGCACCATGTTTGCGCCCAAGTATATCGAAAACAAACTGAAATTTTTCCCCCACATCAAAGAAGCCGTCACTTTTGGCGATGGCCGCGATTTTGTCACAGCCTTTATCAATATCGATATCGAAGCTGTCGGCAACTGGGCGGAAAGGCGCAACTTGCCCTATTCCGGTTACACCGATTTGTCCGGACAGCCGCCGGTTTACGATCTGATTCAGGACTGTATTGAACAGGTCAACAAAGATTTGGCCGCCGACAACAAGCTGTCCGGATCACAAATCAGCCGCTTTCTGATTCTGCACAAGGAACTGGACGCCGATGACGGCGAATTGACCCGGACCCGTAAAGTCAGGCGCAATATTATCGATGAACGCTATGGCGAATTAATTGATGCGCTTTATTCAGGAGCCAATAATTGCCAAATCGAAGCACAGATGACTTTCGAAGACGGCCGCACCGGCACCATCAAAGCCGATGTCGCCATCCGTGATGCCAAAACCATTGATGCCGCCCCGACCAAGACGGCGGCCTGAGGAACAAGCTGTATGCAACAGGATCACAGAATAATCGGCGATGTTTTGCTGGATGTTAAAGACATCAGCCTGTCCTTTGGCGGTGTCAAAGCCCTCAACAACATCAGCTTTAACGTCAAGGAACACGAAATCCGTTCCATCATCGGCCCCAACGGGGCCGGCAAAAGCTCGATGCTGAACTGCATCAACGGGTTTTATCATCCGCAAGAGGGCCAGATTACCTTTAAGGGTGAAACCCGCAAGCAGATGAAAACCCACCACTCGGCGGCGCAAGGCATCGCCCGCACGTTTCAGAACATTGCCCTGTTCAGCGGCATGTCGACGCTGGACAACATCATGACCGGGCGCAACCTGAAAATGCGTAAAAACTTCCTTTGGCAGAGTCTGTATTTCGGCCCGGCACTGAAAGAAGAACTGGAAAACCGTGAAGTCGTTGAAAACATCATCGATTTTCTGGAAATCGAACAGATCCGCAAGACCCCGGTTGGCCGCTTGCCCTATGGCTTGCAAAAACGCGTAGAGTTGGGCCGGGCATTGGCGGCGGAACCGGATTTATTGCTGCTGGACGAACCCATGGCCGGCATGAACCACGAAGAAAAAGAAGACATGAGCCGCTATATTCTCGACGTCAATGATGAATTCGGCACCACCATTGTCCTGATCGAACACGACATGAGCGTGGTGATGGATATTTCGGACCGTATCGTCGTGCTTGATTACGGCAAAAAAATTGCCGATGGCGAACCGGATGAAGTGCGCAGCAATCAGGATGTCATCGACGCTTATTTGGGGGTTAGCCATGATTAACATTTCCACCCGGGCCACAGCAACAATGGGGATCGCATAGCATGGAAACGCTTATAATGATTGCCGAGGTCATGTTTACGGCCCCGATTGCGGACATGATCGATTCCCCGGTTTTTCTGGCAGAAGTGATCATCAGTGGCTTGCTGACCGGTGTCATGTATTCGCTGGTGGCGCTGGGCTTCGTGCTGATTTTTAAAGCCTCCGGAGTTTTTAACTTTGCCCAGGGGGCGATGGTGCTGTTTGCCGCCCTGGCACTGGTCGGATTTCTGGAACAGGGCGTCCCCGTTCCGGTAGCCATTCTCGGTGCCGTGGTGATTATGGCAGCCCTCGCCTACGCCATCGAATACCTGATGCTCCGGCATCTGGTCAATCAGGAAGGCATTATCCTGTTCATGGCGACCATCGGGCTTAATTTTATCCTTGAAGGAAGTGGACAATTGGCCTGGGGTTCCAACGTCAAGGGCTTGGATATCGGGCTTCCGGACACCTCTTTTGAATGGTACGGGATTTTGCTGAATACCTTTGATCTGTCGGCTGCCGTTATTGCCGCCTCTCTGGTGGCGATGCTGGCCGTTTTTTTCCAGTACACCAATGTTGGCCGGGCATTGCGCGCCGTTGCCGATGACCATCAGGCGGCGTTGTCGGTCGGCATCCCCTTGAAAACCATCTGGGTCATTGTCTGGACCGTGGCCGGTATCGTCGCCCTGGTCGCAGGCGTCATGTGGGGATCAAAATCAGGGGTTTCCTTTTCGTTGTCGCTGATTGCCCTGAAAGCCTTGCCGGTTTTGATTCTGGGCGGTTTCACATCGATCCCCGGCGCCATCATTGGCGGGCTGGTGATCGGTGTTGGTGAAAAAATTGCAGAAATTTACTGGGGACCGGCCTTTGGCGGGGCCATTGAAGACTGGTTTGCCTATGTGCTGGCGCTGGCCTTCCTGATGTTTCGCCCGCAAGGTCTGTTCGGCGAAAAAATTATTGAAAGGGTTTAATCAGGCATGTTTTACCGTGAAGCAGGACAGTTTAAAACCCGCTACGACAAAGATCAGGCGATCTTTCCGATTTTACAGGACCGCTGGTTTATCGCCCTTGTTTTGATTTTGGCTTATGTCATCGTTCCTTTGGTTGCCACCGAATACTGGTATCAGGCCGTGCTGATTCCGTTTCTGATTTTCTCATTGGCGGCCATCGGGCTTAATCTGTTAACCGGATACGCAGGACAGGTCAGTCTCGGCACCGGGGCGTTTATGGCCGTTGGTGCCTACGCATCCTATAAACTGACCACGGCTTTCCCGGACATAAACATTTTCATAGTCTTTATTACATCGGGCCTGTTTGCCGCTGCCGTCGGTATGGTATTCGGCGCACCATCATTGCGGATCAAAGGATTTTATCTGGCTGTGGCTACGCTGGCGGCGCAGTTTTTCATTCTTTGGCTGTTCAACAAAGTCGGCTGGTTTTTCAATTACAGCCCGTCGGGAACCATCACCGCCCCACCCCGGGAGTTTTTCGGGCGAATGGTCACCGGTCCCGAAGCCACATCGGAAACCCGCTATTTTATCGTCCTTGTTTTTTTGACGCTGGGGGCATTGATTGCCAAAAATCTGGTCCGTGGCCGGGTCGGTCGCACGTGGATGGCCATACGTGACATGGATATTGCCGCTGAAATTATCGGCATCAATCCATTGAAAACCAAATTGCTGGCCTTTGGCATCAGCTCTTTTTACTGCGGCGTTGCCGGTGCCCTGATGATTTTTATCTGGCTCGGCAGTGCGGAAACCGAAGCCTTCGATATCAATCTGTCGTTCCAGATCATGTTCATGATCATCATCGGCGGCCTGGGCAGCATCATGGGCAGCATCATGGGCGCGGCGTTCATTATTTTACTGCCGATCTTTTTAACCAATTTCCCGCCGATGATCGGATTACAGATCCCGACAGATTTATCCAAGCATGTGGAAGAAATCGTTTTCGGCACGCTGATTGTTTTCTTTTTGATAGTCGAGCCCCATGGGCTGGCAAGACTGTGGTCCATTGCCAAGGAAAAGTTGCGCAAATGGCCATTCCCGTATTAAAATATTTTTTGCCCATTTGGAAAAATTATTGCACAACAACACAAGATGGATGCACAATAAGTCAATCAATTAAATATTCTGTTTAAAATCAGAACGGTTTGTCAATACGTCAGAGTTTGTCAATACGTCAGAGAACGTAAATCAACAACAGCCTTCAACAGGCGCATTTTTAACAAAGGGAGAAGAAGTATGTTACCACGCAAACTACTCATGACAGCCATCGGGGCTGCCATTGGCCTGACCGCCATGATCGACAGCAATGTTGCAAAGGCGGCTTCGGATAATGATCAGTTTTTCCCCATGCTGGTCTATCGCACCGGTCCTTATGCACCCAGCGGCATTCCTGTTGCCAACGGGTTCCGTGATTATTACACCATGCTCAACAAACGGGATGGCGGCATCAACGGTGTTAAAATCACATTCGAGGAATGCGAAACCAAATACAACACCAAGGTCGGCGTTGAATGTTATGAAAAACTGAAAGACAAAGGCTCAACCGGGGCCACGTTGGTCAATCCTTATTCGACGGGCATTACGTACCAGTTAATCCCGAAAACAACAGTTGATAACATTCCCATTCTTTCCATGGGGTATGGCCGCACGGCGGCGGCTGATGGCCGTGTTTTCCCGTGGGTCTTTAACTTCCCGACCACTTACTGGAGCCAGGCATCGGCCTTTGTCAACTATGTGGCCGAACAGGAAGGCGGTCTTGATAAACTGAAAGGCCTGAAAATTGCCCACGTTTATCACAATTCCGCCTATGGCAAAGAAGCCAACCCGACGCTTGAAGCCCTGTCGAAAAAATTCGGTTTCAAACTGACCCTGCTTGCCGTTAACCATCCCGGTCAGGAACAAAAAGCCACATGGCTGCAAATCCGGCGCAAAAAACCGGACTGGATTTTCATGTCCGGCTGGGGCGTCATGAACCAGGTGGCCATCAAGGAAGCCGCCAACATCAAATTCCCGATGGATAAATTTGTCGGTAACTGGTGGTCCGGTTCCGAAGGTGACGTCAAACCAGCGGGTGCCGTGGCCAAGGGGTATAAATCAACCACATTCCATGGTGCCGGGGACAACTGGAAAGTCCAGCAGGACATCATTGCCTATGTCTATGGCGGTGATGTTGCCAAAGCCAAAGCCAACAATGTCGGTGACGTGCTTTATAACCGGGCTCTGGTCAATGCCATGTTTGGCGTCGAAGCCGTACGTACGGCACAGAAAAAATTCGGCAACAAAGCCATGACCGGCAAACAGGTACGTTGGGGCCTTGAAAACCTTAACCTGACCGCCGAACGTCTGGGTGAACTGGGCATGCAGGGCATGACCTTGCCGATTAAAATATCCTGTGCCGACCATGAAACCGGTGGTCCGGTCCGTATCCAGCAATGGAACGGTTCAAAATGGAACATGGTCAGCGACTGGATCCCGACCATGAAAGATGTTGTCCGTCCGATGGTGGAAAAAGCCGCCGCGGCCTATGCCAAGGAAAACAACATCACACCGAAAAGCTGCGGGTAACTGAAAATGTCACAAACCGCTCAACAAGAAGCCGGGGTGGCAACCCAGCCCCTTTTGAACGTCAACAATATCGAAGTGATCTACAATCACGTCATTTTGGTTCTGAAGGGTGTCTCGTTGGAAGTTCCCGAGGGGGGCATTGTTGCCCTCCTCGGAGCCAACGGTGCCGGTAAAACAACCACACTGAAAGCCATTTCCAATCTGCTGCGGGCTGAACGTGGCGAGGTCACCAAAGGATCCATCGAATATGACGGTTCCCGGATTGATGCCCTGACGCCCAACGAACTGGTACGCAGGGGCGTTATTCAGGTGATGGAAGGACGCCATTGTTTTGAACACCTGAGCGTCGAAGAAAATTTATTAACCGGCGCCTATACCCGGCGCGACGGCCGCGCCGCAGTCAGCGAAAGCCTTGAAAAAGTCTATCATTATTTTCCGCGTCTTAAAGAACGCCGGTCCTCGCAAGCGGGCTATACCTCCGGTGGCGAGCAACAAATGACGGCCATTGGCCGGGCCTTGATGGCCAATCCGAAAATGATCTTGCTGGACGAGCCGTCCATGGGACTGGCCCCGCAACTGGTCGAAGAAATTTTTGATATCGTTAAAAATCTCAATGAAAAAGAACGGGTCAGCTTTTTGCTGGCCGAACAAAACACCACCATTGCCCTTAAATATTCCCGGTACGGATATATCCTTGAAAATGGTCGCGTTGTCATGGACGGCGAAGCCTCGGAATTGCGCGACAATGAAGACGTTAAAGAATTTTATCTGGGTCTGAGCACGGGCGGCAAAAAAAGTTTCCGCGAGGTAAAACATTACCGCCGCCGCAAACGCTGGCTGTAAACACAATCTGTCTTTTATCACCATTATTTTAACAAGGGCCCGCCATGTCCTATCCTGAATATTTTGACGATCTGGAAACGCGGTCAAGCGACGAACGCGAAGCCGGTCTGTTTCAATCCATTGCCCGTCATCTGGAAAACGCCAAAACCAGCGCCCCCTATTTCAAACAGCTTTACAAAGACATCGATCCTGCATCCGTCACCGACAGGAAAAGCCTGTCCGCATTGCCCCTGACCCGCAAATCAGACCTTATCAACCTGCAAAAACAGGATATGCCGCTGGGCGGTTTGACCACCTGCAAGGCCGGGAAACTGAAACGGATATTCCAGTCGCCGGGTCCCATTTATGATCCCGAAGGCTATGGCCGCGACTGGTGGCGCACGGCGCGCGCCCTTTATGCTGCCGGATTTCGTGCCGGTGATATTGTCCACAACACCTTCGCCTATCATTTTACCCCGGCCGGGATCATGATGGAAACGGGCGCTGCGGAAATCGGCTGTGCCGTCTTCCCCGCAGGTGTCGGTCAAACCGAATTGCAGGTCCGCGCCATTGCCGACATCCGGCCCCAGGCCTATGCCGGAACGCCGTCATTTCTGAAAATCATTCTGGAAAAAGCCGAAGCCCTTGGTTCCGATACCACCAGCCTGAAAAAAGCCATCGTCGGCGGCGAAGCCCTGTTCCCGGATTTGCGCCGTTCCATCGAAAATTATGGCGTCAATTGTCAGCAAATCTATGCCAGTGCCGACATCGGCAACCTGGCCTATGAAAGTTCCGCCAAAGACGGTCTGATTGTCGAAGAAAGCCTGTTGATTGAAATTGTCCGGCCCGGCACCGGCGAACCCGTTGAAGACGGCGAAGTCGGCGAAGTCGTTGCCACCCGGTTAACGCCGGAATATCCGCTGATCCGTTTTGCCACCGGGGATCTGTCCGCTGTCATGCCGGGAACAAGCCCGTGCGGACGCACCAATATGCGCCTCAAAGGCTGGATGGGGCGTGCCGATCAAACCACCAAGGTCAAAGGCATGTTTGTCCATCCCCAGCAAATCGCCGATATCGTCAAACGCCATCCGGAAATACTGAAAGCCCGCATGACCGTCGATCATCAGGACGGCAGTGACATTATGACGCTGGCATGTGAAGTCGAAAACATTGACAGTGTGGCCGGCGGCCCGGACCCGTTAAGTGCAGAAATCATGACGTCCATACAAGCCGTCTGCAAACTGAAAGGACAGGTTGGTTTTGCCAAACCCGGCACCCTGCCCAATGACGGCAAGGTGATCGATGATATCCGCAGTTTTGATTAGGCGATCCCCGTTGCCTTGAAATAAGCACGGATCGCCCATAAAGTCGCCACATTTGTCTTTCATAGTATCTGCAATAGACCTCCTCGTCTATTTACCGGAGGCTCCCCCCTCCGGCCCCCTTAATCGGCAATACCTTGCCGAAAACTTATAAGCCGGGTGCCATCTGTTTTTGGGCCCGGCTCTTTTTTTCCCTGAAACTGTTATCTTTTGTTCTGTAAAAAATTGGGTTATGGTGCCGTTCTCATTTATTGCAATCGTGCCATATCCTGTAAACGGACATTCCAATTTCTATCGATCCCTTTCCGGCAAAAGATATTTTTTCAGGCCATGACCTGACCGTCATTCGCGGCGGACGGGTTGTCTTTGCCGGTTTGAATTTTACGGTCACATCGGGTGCGGCCCTGACACTGGTTGGTCCCAACGGCAGCGGCAAATCGACCTTGTTGCGGTTGATGGCCGGGCTGCTTGATGCCCGCAGCGGATCGCTTTTATGGAATGATGACAGCGTTGCCGATGACCCGGAACGACATAACGCACGGCTGCATTACGTCGGTCATCTGGACGCGGTCAAAGCGACCATGACGCCTTATGAAAATCTTCAGTTCTGGTCCGGATTACGGGGCGGAACCCGTCAACAGATCGATCATGCACTGGATATTTTTGATCTGTCACATCTTAAAAATATGTCCGGAAGGTTTTTGTCGGCAGGACAGAAGCGCCGGGTCAATCTGGCGCGGATTCTGGCCGCACGCGGGCAAATCTGGCTGCTGGACGAACCGACGACCGCGCTGGATGCCCGCTCCACGGAAAATCTGAAAACAGCCATTAAACAGCACCGTGAAAACGGCGGCATGGTGGTTCTGTCAACCCACCACAAACTGAATCTCGATAACGAGACACATCTGGATTTATCGCACTTTCAAAGCGATGACGACCTTTCGTGGTATGCGGAATCCCGCCCATGACATATTTTATGGTTTTGATAAAACGCGAATTCAGAATGGCTTTCCGGCAAAGTCTCGACACCTTGATGGTCATTGCCTTTTTTATCCTGGCCGTTGTATTGTTCCCTTTTGGCGTCGGCCCGGAAAGCAATATGCTGTCACGGATTGGCCCCGGCGTCATTTGGGTCGCGGCTTTATTGGCATCGATGCTGTCTCTGGAACGGTTGTTTCAGGCCGATTATGAAGACGGCAGTCTGGAATTGCTGTTGTTGCAACCGATGGCGCTGGAATTGACGGTGCTGGCAAAAATCATTGTCCACTGGATGACAACGGGACTGGCTTTGGTGATTACATCACCGTTGCTGGCGATTCTGATGGCAATCCGTACGGACAATATATCCCTGTTGATGGTTACGCTTTTGATCGCCACCCCGGCGTTAAGCCTGATCGGCGCCATCGGGGCCGCTTTGGTATTGGGTTCACGCCGGGGCGGGGTGTTGTTGTCATTGCTGATTTTGCCGCTTTATATCCCGTTGTTGATTTTTGCCGTCGGCGCCCTTGATGCGGCGATCAATGGCTTGCCGGTTCAATCACATCTTTTTATTCTGGGCGGTCTGACAACGGCAACGTTGGCACTGGCACCATGGGCCGGGGCCGGTGCATTGCGAATGGCCATAAAAAATTGATGAAAATGAAAAATTATGCCCAAAATTTGCGCTATATCATTTTCTTGATGCCCGCAACGAATTATGACATTGACCACATTTCGAACACTTTTGTAACGTAAAGCCAGAAAATGTTTCATTATTTTGCCAATCCGACCCGTTTTTTACGCCTCGCCGACAGGCTGACGCCGTGGTTTGCCGGGATCACCGCCATAGCCCTGACAACGGGGCTTTATTTCGCCCTGTTTGCATCCCCACCCGATTATCAACAAGGGGAAACCGTACGTATCATGTATATCCACGTCCCGGCAGCATGGATGGCGCTGTTCTGTTATTCCGCCATGGCCGCCTTCAGCGCCATGTCGCTGATCTGGCGGCACCCGCTGGCCGATCTGGCGGGACGGGCAACGGCCCCGATTGGTGCCATGTTCACCTTTCTGGCCTTGTTTTCAGGGTCCCTTTGGGGCAAACCGATGTGGGGGACATGGTGGGTCTGGGATGCCCGGCTGACATCGATGCTGGTTCTGTTTTTCCTTTATATCGGCTATATCGCCCTTAACAATGCCTTTGACGACGAAGAACGCGGCGCCAAATCATCGGCCATTCTGGCCCTTGTCGGCTTTATCAATGTGCCGATCATCAAATTTTCCGTCGATTGGTGGAATACCCTGCATCAACCGGCCAGCGTCCTGAAAGCAGGGGGACCCAGCATCAATTCGGCCATGCTGATTCCGTTGCTGGTTATGGCCTTTGGTTTTACCACCTATTATTTCTGGGTGGTATTGTTGCGCATCCGCGGCGAGATCAACACCAACAAAATCCGTAACCTGCAAGTCCGGCAAAGCCATAATTCGCCCGCACCGGGACAACAACAGAAAGCAATGTAAATGGGTATCATTCAGGATTTTCTGAATATGGGCGGTTATGCCGGATTTATCTGGCCGGTCTATATTGTCTTTGCCGTTCTCATGCTCGGTATTTTTTTCCACAGCCGCCATTTTGCCAAAACCAGCGAAGCCCGGCTGAACGCACTGAAACCAACACCGGACCCATCGACTGCCAACAAAGAGACAGACCATGAAACGTAAATACAAACGCATGACTTTCGCAGCCGTTGCCTTGGGGCTGTTGGCCATTGCCGCAGGCCTGGTTTTAAACGCATTTGAAGACAATATCGTCTTTTTCTACAGTCCGACCGATCTGGCGCAAAAAAATCCCGGATCGGATCAGCGTCTGCGGGTTGGCGGTCTGGTCGAAGAAGGCAGCGTCGAACGCGGTAACGCCACCGTTCGCTTCAAAGTCACGGACAATACGAATACCGTGACCATATCCTACAAAGGTATTTTGCCGGACCTGTTTCGCGAAGGACAGGGGGTCGTTGTTCAGGGACGTTATCTGAACGGTGAATTCAAGGCCGACGAAGTGCTTGCCAAACACGATGAAACCTACATGCCGCCGGAAGTGGCAGATGCCTTGAAAAAATCCGGAGAATGGAAAGGAAGGGAACAACAATGATTGCAGAAATTGGACATTACGCATTGGTGCTGGCATTTTTTGTTGCCGTCGTTCAGGCTGTCCTGCCAATGATCGGTGCGCAAAACGGCAACATCCGCTTTATGGCCATTGCCAAACCAACGGCTTTTGTACAACTGGCTTTATTGATCACTTCATTTACCAGCCTGACGTATTTATATGTCACATCGGATTTTTCCGTTCTCAATGTGGTTCAAAACTCCCATACCGAGAAGCCCTTTATCTATAAAATCTCTGGCGTCTGGGCCAACCACGAAGGGTCGCTGTTATTGTGGACAACCATTCTTGGCCTGTTCGGCAGTATGGTTGCGTTATTCGGCGATAACTTGCCACCGCGCCTGAAGGCACGGGTATTAAGCGTTCAGGCAATGATCGCCATCGGGTTTTACTTGTTCATGCTGCTGACATCGAACCCGTTCAACCGTATCTTTCCGTTGCCGCTCAACGGGCAGGATTTAAATCCGTTGCTGCAAGACGTCGGATTGGCCATGCACCCGCCGATGCTGTATCTGGGTTACGTCGGCTTTTCCATCACTTTTTCATTTGCCATTGCCGCACTTATCGAGGGCAAGGTTGATGCCGCCTGGGCACGCTGGGTACGGCCATGGACGTTAACGGCGTGGTTATTCCTGACCGCCGGCATCGCCCTTGGTTCATGGTGGGCTTATTATGAACTGGGCTGGGGCGGTTGGTGGTTCTGGGACCCGGTGGAAAATTCATCGTTCATGCCGTGGCTTGTGGGAACCGCGTTATTGCATTCCGCCAGCGTTGTTGAAAAACGCAACGCCCTGAAGGGCTGGACCATTTTGCTGGCCATCATCACATTTTCGTTCAGCCTGCTTGGAACTTTCCTTGTCCGTTCCGGGGTTTTGACGTCCGTTCACGCCTTTGCCTCCGACCCGGCGCGCGGCGTCTTTATCCTGGCGCTGTTGATTATTGTCACCGGCGGGTCGTTAATGCTCTACGCTATCCGTGCACCAAAACTGTCCGGTGGCGGACTGTTCCAGCCGGTCTCGCGTGAAGGCGCGCTGTTGCTGAACAATATCGGCATGACCATTGGCGTAACCATCGTTTTGCTGGGTACGTTGTATCCGCTGTTTCTGGACGCCACCACCGGCAACAAAGTCACCGTTGGTGCACCGTTTTTCATCAAGGTTTTTATCCCCCTGATGATCCCGATTTTATTCGCCATGGCCATCGGACCGTTTCTGAACTGGAAGCGAAGCGATTTAAGCGCGGTTATGCCGCGGCTGTGGCTGGCCGGAATTCTGGCTTTTGTCGCTATGGGAATTTCGTGGATGGTCCTTGACGATGGCCCCTTTGCCGGTGTCGTCGGCATGGGTATTGCCGTCTGGTTATTTGTCGGCACACTGATTGAGCTCTCTGAACGGGTGCGCTTGTTCAAGGTCCCGTTCAGCAAAACATGGGCTTACCTGGTGCGCCTGCCAAGAGCCACATGGGGCATGACTTTGGGTCACCTTGGCATGGCCATTGCCATTGCCGGAATGGCCGGTGCCGGAACGTGGTCGATAGAAAAAACCCAGTCCATGAAACCGGGCGACAGTGTTACCGTATCGGGCTACACCTATACCTTCCAAGGGGCGAAACCCATAAAAGGGCCCAATTATATGGCAACATCGGGCAGTTTTGTCGTCACCCGCAATGGTCAGGAAATTGTCAAGCTTTATCCGGAAAACCGGATTTACAATGTCAGCAAACGACCGACAACCGAAGCCGCCATATATCCCACATTTTTCGGTGATTTATATGCTGTCATCGGGGATGAAAGCGAAACCGAAAAGGGTGCCTATGTGACACGGCTGTATTACAACCCGTTGGTTCCGTGGTTATGGTTTGGATCGGTCATCATGGTCATATCCGGCCTGATCAGCCTGTCTGATCGCAGACACCGCATCGGGGCACCGAAAAAAAGCCGGGGCTCTGCAACTCAAACCACGGCGAAGGCCTGACCATATCGGGATAATACCATGAAAACACATTTTAAATTGTGGCTGCTGGTTCTGTTCGTCAGTATTTTTGGCTTCGGGCAGATGGTTCAACCTGTTAACGCCGTTGAGCCCAGCGAAATGCTGAAAGATCCGGTTCTGGAAAAACGCGCCCGCGACATCAGCAAAGGCCTGCGCTGTCTGGTTTGCCAGAACCAGACCATTGATGACAGCAATGCCGGGCTGGCAAAGGATCTCAGGATCCTTGTCCGCAAGCGTCTTCTCGCCGGTGACAGCAATCAACAGGTGGTTGATTTTGTCGTCGATCGCTACGGTGATTATGTGCTGCTGGAGCCGCCCTTTAAGATGACGACCTTTCTGTTATGGCTAAGCCCGGCGTTAATTGCAGCCCTTGCTTTGTTGCTGGGCTATAAATTTTACCGCAACCGCCCGCTCAACACAGCCAACGACACCGAAGCCCGGGCGTTGAGCCAGGAAGAAGAACAAAAATTCAAAGCCACTCTCGAAGGCTTCACAGAACAGGATCAGAAATAATGAACGAACTCTGGATCGCGGTTGCGGTAATGACCGCTTTGACGCTGGGTATTATCTTATTGCCCTTGCTGAAAAAATCGGTCAACGAAAAACTGACCGGCAAAACAACGAATTACGATCTTGTTGTCTATAATGATCAACTGGCCGAAGTTGAACGCGACCTTGAACGCGGCACCATCAGCGAAACCGATGCCGAGGCCGCACGCACGGAAATCAAACGCCGCATATTGACGTCCGTTGACACACCGGACAGTGCCGCCAAAGACACAAAGTCCCAGGCCGTGCTTGTTGCGGTTATTTTGTTCTTTACCGTGCCATTGGGCGCGATTGCCATGTACTATACACTGGGGCAACCGAATATGCCCGATTTTGCCTATGCGGACAGAGATATCGAGGCGGAAACCAAGGCACTGGCCGAACGGCAAAGACAACAGCAAAGCCTTGAAACATCCATCGCCAAACTGAAAAAATATCTCAATGAAAACCCCGGCGACATCCGCCGCTGGGTGCTGCTGGGACAGACATTTTCAGCCATGGGCCGGTTTAACGAAGCCATTGAAGTCTATACCAAAGCCCGCAAGGTCGCGCCAAAAAACAATTTGATTGACCTCAATTACGCAGAATCCCTTGTTCTCGCCAAGGGTGGCCAGATCGATGCCGAACCGCTGGCGATCATGAAGGAAATTATTGTCAACGAACCGGACAATGCCCGCGCCCGGTATTATGTTGCCTTGGCAAAACTGCAATCAAATGATGCCAAAGGTGCGCTTCAGGACTGGGTCAATTTACGCGCTCTGGCAACGGACGGCGCGCCGTGGCTGGAACTGGTCAATGAACAGATCAGCAAAACGGCGGCTGATTTAAAGGTCGACCCGGGCTCGGTGAAACCGTCCCGGGAAATTCTGAAACTAGCTGAAGACGTCAAGGCCCGCCAACCGCAGCCGGAAACTGCAGCCAACGCACCCGGACCCACCGCCGAACAGGTTCAGGAGGCCGGCAACATGAGCGCCGATGACCGCATGGCGTTTATCCGTCAAATGGTTGGCCGTCTGGCGGAACGGCTGAAAGACAACCCGGACGACCTTGAAGGCTGGAAGCGATTGGCCAAGGCCTATGAAGTACTGGGTGAAACCGAACTGGCCCGAAAGGCCAATGAAAAAATTAAAGCCTTGAGTCAATAAAACCAATGCGCACGACCCATGAGGAAGCCGATAAATGACGACTTTTAAAACCCTTGATGATTTCGATTTCTCCGGCAAACGGGTCCTTGTCCGTTGTGATTTGAATACGCCCATGCAGGACGGCAAGGTTTCCGATGCCACCCGCATCGAACGCAGTCTGCCCACATTGCGGGAACTCATGGAAAAAGGGGCCAAAATCATCGTCATGTCGCATTTTGGTCGCCCCAAAGGCAAAGTCGTCCCGGAAATGTCGTTGGCCCCCATCGCCGACGCGCTGTCACAGCACCTGGGCCGGGATGTGGGATTTTCACCGGACTGTATCGGCGATGATGCCCGGCAAATAGTTGCAAAGATGGAAGCCGGTCAAATTTTATTGCTGGAAAATGTGCGCTTTCATGACGGTGAAGAAAACAATGACGAAAATTTTGCCCGGCAATTGGCAATGTTGGGCGATATCTATGTGAACGACGCTTTTTCCGCCGCCCACCGCGCCCACGCATCGACCGAAGCCTTGGCCCGTATGTTGCCGGCCGCAGCCGGACGACTGATGCAGTCCGAACTGGAAGCCCTTGAAAACGCGCTCGAAGCCCCCGAACATCCCGTTGCCGCACTGGTCGGCGGGGCCAAGGTTTCGTCAAAAATGGCGGTGATCGGTCATTTGCTGGGGAAAGTTGATGTCATGATCATCGGCGGCGGCATGGCCAATACATTTTTATATGCCCAAGGCTACAGCGTCGGCAAATCATTGTGTGAACAGGACATGAAACAGGCCGCCCTTGATATTCTGGATCAGGCCAAAAACGCCAACTGCGATATTGTTTTGCCCGTTGACGGTGTTGTCGCCAGGGAATTCAAGCAAAATACCGATCATCAGACTGTCCATATATCCGCTATCCCCGATGACGCCATGATGCTGGATATCGGCCCTGAAAGCGCCAATGATCTTGAACGGCGCCTGTCGGGTTGCAAAACATTGTTGTGGAACGGACCGATGGGGGCCTTTGAAATCACGCCTTTTGACGCCGGTACCAACGCCGTTGCCCGGGCGGCGGCCAAATTTACCCGCGCCGGGACTTTGCTTTCCGTGGCCGGGGGCGGCGATACGGTGGCGGCTCTGGCCGGGGCCGGGGTCAGTGATGATTTTTCCTATATTTCCACAGCCGGTGGGGCCTTTCTCGAATGGCTCGAAGGCAAAACCCTGCCCGGTGTCGCCGCACTCGGATAACGGCCTTACTCCCCCTAAGCCTAACGGCGACGTTTCCAGGGATCTGTTGACGGATTCTGTGGTCCGGATTGTTTGCGGGACGGGTTTTGACCGCGTCCGGGAAACCCGTGGCCCTCCGCTTCCGCGCCACCTTGATCATCAATTTTTGTAATGATCCCGTCCAGCATATTCTGCAGGTATTCCGATTGCTGCAACAATTTCGTTGTTGCCTCCAGTGCCTGGCTGGACGCCGCCTCGGCAATACTTTGTGACATCGACGTCACGTCCGCCATGGACAACCTTAAGGACTGGATCAACCGTTCGGCCCGGTCCGTGACGTCACGGATGGAATCCAGCCGGTGCGCCATATTGCGGTCCGATACGCCCGGTAGTCCCCGTCCCCGTGCATCCGGCACAAACGGGATCAACGTATCGGCTTCGTCGCTGTCGGCCGGGTCTTGTCCCGTGGCCCCGAAAGCCAGTAAATTCAAGCGATCCCGAATGGCCATGATCATTGATTCCAGATCTTCAACCTGACGCGATGCCCCCGATAATGCTTTGATCAAGTCTTCGGTTTTTTCGACGTCGCCTGCGGCAACGCTGACATATTCACTGTAATGAGCCAGTTGCCGGGAAACCGAGGTGATCGGACCGGAAGCCGCCCCGCCCGCAAGTCCGCCATCGTGGCCCAGCGCCTGCAACGGCAATTCGCGCCCCGGTTGACGGGTCCGGGCTTCGTTCGGGTTGCTTTCTTTCGCCTGTGACGGTTCGGGCGTTTCCGCAGGTTTTGATTTTTCGTCCCGATCCTGCTCTTCTTCACCAAGCAAGGCAACCCGCGCGGCCTCGGCAGCCTTGATGGCATCGGCTTCGGCTTTTTGCTGAACCCGTTCCAGTTTCGAACGGGTTTGCTGTAATTCCTGATGCAACAGATCCATTTCGGCCAGATTATCGGACCATTTTTCCAAACCCCGGGCGATATCACCGATTTCATTGGCATTCCCCAACTGGGCAATAGCCGTGGTGCGGTCACCACGGGCCAGACGGCTGGCATTGTCGGCAATCATCGCCACAGGGGACGTGATCGAACGCAACAGAACCAGACCGGATAAAATCAGCCACAATAAAATGGCCGCGCTGCCGCCGGCAATGGTATAGCGGGCAAACCGCTGGGCGCGTTTCAAATCACGTCCGGCCAGTTTCGAGGCTTTTTTGGTGAACCGGGACAAATTTTCCAGACTGGGCGTCATATAGGTTAAAATATCTTCGAAACGCTGGCCTTCGCCTTCCATGGCAAAACGGCCATTGATCATTTCCAGCATGGCCGTTTCATGCAGTTTCAATAATTTCAGCAGCGCGTTTTTTTCCGCTTTGCTGATTTTCGAACGTTTCAGAAAGGCCGTTAAGGCCTGATAGCGCTTGCTGATTTCATCTATGCCGCCGCGCAAGCCGGACAGCATGGTTTCTTTGCCCTGTCGGTCGATGCGGGCAATCTGATCGGCCAGATTTTTCTTGCCGACGGAAATAAAACTTGATTTCAGGGTGTCGGTCATGGTTTTCAGGCGCGCGCTCAGGCCCGTGCCACTGCTTAAGCCCAGCGCTTCTTCGGCTTTCACCAATTGGGAAAATTCCGTATCGTATTGGGCCATGCCATCACGCAAGGTGGCAATGCTTTGCCGTAATGAAGACGTCCCCGGCAACTTCCCGAGCCGCTCCAGAGCCGTTGCCACCAATTCCTGGTCCCGTTCAAACAATTCGCCCACATTGGGATCGCGGTTGAGCAAAAACTGTTTTTCAACATTTTTGATCCGGGTTACGCCATTTTGCACAGTGGCCGCGTATTCGTTCATTTGTTCGGCCCGGCTCCAGCTGTCCAGTGCCGAGGCGACCCGGTAATCAACATAGCCATAAATGGCAACAAAACCGACAATGGCGGCCAAACCGATCATTAAAAACCAGTTGACACGGGACGACAGCGGCACCGAGCCCAGAAACGTCCGTTCCGGTTGTGGCGCCGCGCGCAAGTCCAAAAACTGGTGATCGAGGTCTTTTTCCCGAGGCATGCCTGTGTTCTCTGTTCGTCGCCTGTATATATTGTTTTTAAAGCGTAAAATCACATCCTGACCAAGCAACTTAGCCCATTGGCACCGGGTTTGACGAATCATTTATTAAAAACGCTTTGCCCGGACGTTTTTACCGTTCCGTTCAGAATCTGTTAACCAATGCAACCTAATCTGTGGCTATGACCGATACACCCGCCATCAAAGCCCAAGGCATTGCCAATTCCCTTCCGTCCCGCAAAGGTTACCAGACCGAAAGCGTGCGCGAAGTGCAAGTGCGGGCATCAACCGTACCGCAGCAAACCAATCCACAGGAATTACGCGGACTCAGGCGCCTTAATCAGGCATTAAGCAACCCGGACAAGCCACTGCGCCAGGATGTGCCACGGGGATTTTATTTGAATATCCGGGTCTGATATCGTTTCTTTAAAGGCTTTTATGGGTGCGCTTTATATACTTTATCGCCGTCTTTCTGTTATTCCAATCTGCTGCCCAAAGCGCGGAATTAACCATTATTGTCAAACAGTTGCGCAATAGTTCCGGCACCGTTCACATTGCCCTATACAATAATCCTGCAACCTTCCCGGATGCAGACGGCATGATCACGGAAACCAAAATCCCGGCCCGGCAACCGGCCGTCACATGGACTTTTGACAACCTGTCGCCCGGGCGCTACGCGGTGGCCGTCTATCACGACGAAAACAGCAATGATGAATTTGATCAGGGATTGTTCGGTATTCCGCTGGAAGGCTATGCCTTTTCCAACAACGCCGCTGTTTTTTTTGGCCCCCCCGATTTTGCCGAAGCCGCCATAGATGTTAAAAACGCGGTTCAACACACCATCACCATGGACTATTGAAAATGTCAGATGATTTAAATCAACGCGCCACGTGCTGGCTTAAGGACTTTCAAAACCTGAATATTGGCCCGGATCAAAACCGGGACCCCGTTCAGGCGGCCTATCAGGGCTGCCGGTTGTTGGATGCCACCGATGCGCCACCTTTATTTGAAACCGCGCCCGGTGCTTTTGAAAAGTGTTTGCATGACCTCGCCCCGAAATCAGAGGCCGATAGTGCATAATCTGTCATTATCCGAAGTTTCCGCGGCATTAAGGGCAAAAAAATTCTCAGGCCCGGAGTTGATGACGAATACCCTGAAACGTCTGAACAGCATTGGCCGGAATTTAAACCTGATTGTTGATATGAACGAAGAAGACGCCCTGCGGCAAGCAAAACAGGCCGATCCCGGAAAAAGCCGCCATCCGTTGAACGGTATTCCGTTGGCCCACAAGGATATGTTTTACCGAACCGGACGCATCAGTGCCTGTGGCTCGAAAATCCTGAAGACGGTCAAAGCAACATCCACCGCAACGGTTCTTAAGCGTCTTGACCGCGCAGGAGCCATCGATACGGCACGGCTGTCGATGGTTGAATTTGCCCTGGGCGTGACCGGGCATAACGATGTTGCCAAAACCGCCCATAATCCGTGGCACAAAGATCATATCCCCGGCGGTTCATCAAGCGGCTCGGCCGCCGCCGTCAGCGCCCGGGTGATTTACGCAGCCCTTGGTTCCGATACCGGCGGCTCGATCCGTATCCCGGCGTGCTGCACCGGCGTTGTCGGCATGAAACCGACCTGGGGTCGCGTCAGCCGTTTTGCCGCCATGCCGCTCAGTGCGTCTTTGGACACCATTGGTCCGTTGACCCGCACGGTCCGCGACAACGCCCTTGTTTTTGAAACCATCGCCGGGGCCGATGACAATGATCCCACATCCAGCCGCACGCCCGTTCCGGATTGCCTGTCGTCCCTTGAAAACGGTGTCAGGGGCCTGAAAATTGGCGTTCCCGAAAGCTATTTTCTGCATGGACTGGACCGGGAAATCGAAAATATGATCGCGCACACCCTACAGATTTATCAACGCCTTGGCGCTGAAATCATCCATGTGGAAATGCCCCCTGATATGGCCAAAACCAACGCCCTTAACAGTCTGATTATCGCCACCGAAGGGGCAGCGTTACACGCAAAATGGATGAAAACCCGTGGTAATGATTACGGCCCGCAAACCTTTGCCCGGCTGCTAACCGGAACCTTGACCCCGGCAACACGGTATCTGGAAGCCCTCGATCTGCGTCATGGCATACTTGCCCAGTTTGCAGACAATGTCTTCAGCCGCGTTGACGCCATGATCGCACCGGTGCTGAAAACCCCGACCCCGACTTTGAAAGACACCGATTTTGGCGACAAACCGGGATTTTCTGATCTCGTCCGCGATTTGGGGTTTGCCACCCGGCCTTTTAATTATCTGGGACTTCCGGCGTTATCAATGCCCGCCGGGTTAACTGAAAACGGTTTGCCGACCGGGTTCCAGTTGATCGGGCGCCCCTTTAACGAAGATATGCTCTACCGCATGGGGCGCGCCTATGAACGGGAAACCGGGTATTGTGATATGGACCCTGGTTAATCAAACCATTTCCGCCATTGGGGCCAGGCCTCGATGCGATCCGCCATGATCTGATAGCCGCTGGCAACGGGATGAACGCCGTCGGCGCCTTCGAAATGATTTTCCCATTCCCCGGATGCGGTCAGCTTTGTAAACAAGTCAAAATAGGGAATGCCCAGATCATCGGCGATACCGGCATAGGCGTCGCTCAACAGGGCGGCATAGCCGTTATTGAAATCATAGCGAATTTCCGGCGACGTCTGAAACGGCTGCTTGCCGGGATGGGCCGGTGCCGGGCTGATCCACAAAACCGGGTGCATGGCTTTGGCCCGGCCCATCATGTCCCGGGCAACGGCGATGGAACGTTCAAGTGTCACCCGCGGTGACGGGTTATCATTTTCAATGGCCGCGTCATTGATACCAAAAGCAAACACCAAAGCCGCGGGGTGAATATCCGGCAGACGGGCAGCGCATTCCTGTTGCCAGCGCTGAGCGATCTGTTCCGAGGTATCGGCGCGTACACCCAGATTATAGATCGTCAGATCATGGCCCTTGCCGCGTTCCTTGACCGCCAGCCTGCCCGGCCAGCCCAGGTATTCTCTGTCATTGGTGCCCAGTGTGACGCTGTCGCCAACAAAGCAAATCCGCAAAGTTGTCATTTCGTTTTATCCTTTATCCGTTGGGCCCGTTTTTTCAATTCGGCCAGACAATCCTGACGCACAGGGGTAAAGTTATGATCTTCCCACCATTTTTCAACGTCCGCCATCAATGCCCCTACTTCCGGTCCGGCGCCAACCCCCAAAGCCAGCACATCATTCCCGGACAGAGGAAAAACGGGCGACTGCCACGACAGGATGAATTTCACCAAATCGATCCATTTTGCATTTTCACCGTGCGGCAATTTCGGCGACAAGGCCAGAACTTTTGCCCATGCCAGCAACACGTGCGCCAAAAACGCATCCCGGCCCCAGTGTTTGAACCAACGCGCGCGGCCAATATCATCCATTGACAGGAAACCGGGATCATCCGCAATCAAAAAACCATACAAACGGTCCCGATCCCGCCCGGAAAGCCTGAAACACGCGGCCACGTCATCCACAGCCCCGGCATCGCATGGCAACAACGATGCCAGGCGGCGGATCACATCCGGGGCCAACCCGTCCAGTTTCAAGGCCCGGGTTTCCAGCCATGCCAGCATCCGGAGCACGCCGACTCCGGCATCTTGCGCCAGCAATTCATCCATCACATTGGCCCCGGTCATCAGCACCACCAAATCGGCCGGATTGTCGGTCAAAAGAATTTTTGAAAATTCCATCCAGATGCGTTCCGCCGACAAATTCTTCAGAAGCGACGCAAAACGGCGACAGGACGCCAACGCCGCCGCATCGGCCGGCGGACGGCCATAACGACCATACATACGGAAAAAACGTAAAATCCTGAGCGCGTCTTCCTGCACCCGCTGATCGGGCGATCCGATAAACCGCACCCGGCCATGGGCCAGATCATCAATGCCGTTGAAGGGATCATAAACCGCACCGTCCGGGGTCGCCGAAAGGGCGTTGATGGTGAAATCCCGACGCCGGGCATCGGCCAGCCAGTCCTCGCCAAAGACCACTTCGGCATGGCGGCCATCGGTTTTGATGTCTTCCCGAAGGGTGGTGATTTCATAATGGCGATGGTCTGAAATGACCGTCACCGTGCCATGGTCAAACCCGGTGGGGATGACGCGTATCCCGGCATGGCGCAACAATTCCATGACGTTTTCCGGACGTTCCGGGGTGGCAATGTCAATATCATCAACCGGGCGGTGAGCCAGTGCATCGCGAACACAGCCGCCAACAAAGCGCACCTCTTTGCCGCCGCTTTCAAGGGCCTTGATAACAGCCCGGGTCGCCTCGGCGGTCATCCAGTCTTCGGGCGGGATTTGTCCTAACGGAAATTCGGCGGTCGGGATAATTTTCATGGTCGTCAACCGAGGCTTTATTCAGGGTTTTCGGGGACCGGCTGTTTTGAAAACCCGGGCGGAATAATTTTCCCGTTTTCATATCGGGGCGGCTGATAGGTTCCGGCATCGGGATCATAACCGCGCGATAACGCCAGCCAGATCAAGCCCGCAACCACCAGCGCTATGCCTGTAACCAATGACCAGAACAATCCGGTGCTGTCAATGCCGGGCGCTTCATCACCACGGGCTCCGGCGCGGTGGCGCAACACCCACATCCACAGCAAATAAAGAAACAACGGCAACAACAAGGGAATGATAATTTCCAGCACTATTCGTATCATGTTAAATGGCTTTCCGTGTTGCCGCATCGGGCGCAGCAAGAATTTCGTATAAATTGACCAGCATCCCCGCCGTCGCACCCCAGATATAATAATCATCATAAGGCATGGCGTAATATTCCCGCATCACTCCATCAAACGGACGGCGCAAACGCTGATGGTTTTCAGGGTTGAGAAAAAATGCCAACGGCACCTCGAACACCGATGCCACTTCGCGGGTATCGGGCTTGATCTCAAATGGCGGCGAGATCAGACCCACCACCGGCGTGATCCTGAAACCGGTCCGGGTGCGGTAGGCATCAAGCCGTCCGATGGTTTCAATGTGTCTGCCGGAAAGGCCGGTTTCCTCTTTGGTTTCACGCAAGGCCGCATCTTCTTCGGAGACATCAAAGTCTTCAATGCGGCCACCGGGAAAACTGATTTGCCCCGGATGTTGCGGCAAATGTTCGGCCCGTTCCGTCAGCAACACATGAAAACCGTCATCCCTGTCCACCAACCCTACCAGCACAGCGGCGGGGACCAACGTCTGCGGCGGGGCCATCCCCGGATTTAAATCATCATCGCCACGGATATGCAAATCTTTGCCCTGCCAATTTTGCAGACGCTTCAGTATGCCGTCTTTATTCATCACAATTCAACATTCCCCAAAACAAAAAACCGGCCACAACTCCAGACCCCGTGATTGTGGGCCTGTTTTCCCGTCCCGGCAACGCCGCATTCAACCAATTCGTAAAAAACCGGCCGCGTCAACCGTGCCTGCAACCCGTTATCAAGATTGACAACCGGATGCGGTGCGCCGGTTTCCGGGTTTTCCGTAACCTTCAGCGGATAATTTTCATCAACTGTCACAATATCGTCCAAATTGGTGCGTATTCTTATCGTCTGATCACGGTTTTGCCCGCATATATCCAGTTCAACACCGAGAAAGGCGGTGTCATCAACCTTGATCCGGCACACTTCCGCAGGTGTTATCAGCCAGTGTTGGCCGTCACTGTCACGCCTGAGAACGCTCGCGAACAACTTGACCAAAGCCTTCCGGCCAATGGGAGAGCCATTATAATGCCAGATACCGTTCAAATCGATACGCATATCAATATCCCCACACAGTGTTTGCCGCGAAGTCAGCGGTATCCCAGCCGGTGCTTCGGTGGCCGTATCGCCGGTATTACCGGCAGTCATGAAATGGCTTAAGGATTTGATCATTTGCCCGGTTTTCGTTCATACTCGCAAAATGTTATTTTTCATCGTCACTATCAAAGCCCATTCATCACCAGGAGTCCACCAGCGTGAACACCCCAGACCCGAAAAATTCAAGTCCGCCCCTATCCCCCAACGCGGGCGGTCACAGCAAAATGATTGACGCCGTTGATGAATTGAGCCGCCGCCTAAGAGCCGTGCAAACGGAAATTGAACGCTTTATTTTCGGCCAACCCGAAGTCATCGAACAAACCCTGATCAGCATTCTGTCAGGCGGTCATGTGTTATTGATCGGGATGCCCGGGCTTGGCAAAACCCGTCTGGTGGAAACCCTTGGCCGGGTTTTGGGACTGGATCAACGGCGGGTGCAATTCACCCCGGATTTAATGCCGGCGGATATTTTAGGCTCGGAAGTGCTCGAAGAAAGCAATTCCGGCAAACGTTCGTTCCGGTTTATCCCGGGGCCGGTTTTTGCGCAAATGCTGATGGCCGATGAAATCAACCGCGCCAGCCCGAGAACGCAATCCGCCCTGTTACAGGCGATGCAGGAAAACCGTGTTTCCATCGCCGGGCATGATCATGTTTTGCCCGAACCGTTTCATGTTCTGGCGACGCAAAACCCGCTTGAACAGGAAGGCACCTATCCTTTGCCCGAAGCCCAGCTTGACCGGTTTTTCATGCAAATCGATGTCGCGTACCCGGATATGGACGCCGAGCGTACTCTGCTTGCGGCAACCACATCCGGTACGGGCGAGCCGCCCCGGCAAATCATTGATTCCGGCGATTTAATTCAGGCCCAACAGACCATCCGCCAAATCCCTGTTGGCGAAAGGGTGAGCGACGCCATTTTGACCCTTGTCCGTGCCGGCAGACCGGATGACAGTCCGCTCGACATCGTTCACCAGTCGGTTTATTGGGGGCCCGGTCCCCGCGCCAGTCAGGCATTGATGCTGGCCGTCAAGGCCCGCGCCGTTATTCAGGGTCGCCTCGCGCCCAGCCTTGACGATGTTTTTGCTTTGGCGGGGCCTGTTCTCCGTCACCGCATGGCCCTTGGTTTTTCCGCCCACGCCGAAGGCATAGACATCAACGACGTCATTGAACACCTTTGCCGCCATGCCGGGCAAGCCCAATCCCCGGCCGCCGGGTAAAGCCCTGATCATGCGCTCCCCGGACAGGCACCCCCACGAAACCCAGGCCCGCCATCTGGCAGAGCCGTTTCCGCCATTGGTTCTGGCCGCCGAACGGGTGGCGGCAACGGTATTTCAGGGCATTCACGGTCGCCGCCGGGCCGGACAGGGCGAAACCTTCTGGCAATTCAGGCCGTATCAAAGCGGCGATGCCAAACACCAGATCGACTGGCGCCAATCGGCCAAAACCGGACCGCTGTATTTGCGGCAAAATGAATGGGAAACCCGGGAACATTTCTGGCTTTGGCCGGACCGCTCGGCGTCTATGAATTACCGCTCAGACAACATCTATCCGCAAAAATCCGACCGCGCCTTGTTGCTGGCTCTGGCGCTGGCGGCTTTGATCATCAAAAGCGGCGAGGAGGCAAGCTGGCTCGGGCCTGGGCAAAACCCGTCATCAGGAGGGGCGTCGTTTGCACGGTTTTGTCATGCGTTACACCGGGTCCCCGGCGATCATTCAAGCCAACCCCCGCCAACGCCGCTTCCGAAATATGCCAGAATTGTTTTATTCAGCGATTTTCTGGACCCCCTTGACACAACCCGCGAACGGCTGAGCGCATTTCACCGTCAGGGCGTTCGCGGCCATTTGCTGAAAATTTCCGATCCCGGTGAAACCCGCTGGGCCTTCAAGGGACGGATACTGTTCAGCGATCCGGAAACGCATCAAACAAAGCGCGCCGGCCGCGCCGAAACCATGGCCGATGACTATCACCGTGCCTTTCAGGAACACACCCATCAATTAAAAGATATGGCCCGCCGTTTTGGCTGGACCTTTGACAGCCATACCACCCACAAAACACCGGAACAGGCGTTATTGAACCTGTATCAGGCATTAACCGTCAAATCCGGAGGGCGCCGAATGCCATGAGTTTTGCCGCCTTGAATTTTGCCGCCCCCTGGGTTTTATCAGCCTTTCTGTTGTTGCCGCTGTTATGGTGGTTTCTGAAACTGACTCCGCCGGCACCGGTTCAGGTCGTGTTTCCGCCGCTTGGGTTGTTAATGTCTTTGAAAACCGTTCAGGAAAGCAGCGAAAGCGCGCCGTGGTGGCTGATTTTGTTGCGCCTTTTGCTGATCAGTTCGCTGATTTTGGCCGCCTCCGGGCCAAGCTACAATTCAGTCACATTGTTAACCGGTAAAGGCCCCCTTTACATCATCATCGACAATGGCTGGTCTTCGGCTTTTGGTTGGCAAAAACGCCTTGATATGGCGACGACGCTTTTATCGGAAGCCCGGCTTGAAAACCGCCCCGCCGTCATCGTCACCACGGCGCGGGATAAAATAAACGCCCCCTGGCCCCCGCCGCAACTGATCAGCGCCAACGCCGCACTGGAAAAAGTTCAAAACCTGACCCCCCTGCCGTGGCGAACGGAACGCAAAGCAGCCATTGCACCCCTGCTGGATCACCCGGCATTGAAAAAATTACGCCCCGGGGATGTGTTCTGGTTGTCCGACGGGCTGGAAGAAAATCCGCCCCGGCCCGATGCCCGTCCGACAACGGTCAAGGATTTGCTGACCCCACTTAGGTCGTTGGGGGCGACCACGCTGGTTGGACAGGCCCGCGCAGCCCCGGCAATTTTACGGGTACCCGAACGCCGTGCGGGTGGTGTTGCCGTCAAAATCGTTCGCGCCCGGACAAATACGGCACAAACCCTGCGTCTGAATATTTATGATGACAAGGGACTGTTGCTGGATCAAAAACCGGCTTTATTCAAACAAGGCAGCAGGACCGCCCGCGTGAAGCTGTCCTTGCCGACAGAATTGCTGAACCGCACAGGACGCATGCAACTGGACGGCCAGTCCCATGCCGGAGCGATTGTATTGCTGGACCGGCGCTGGCGTCGCCCCGTCGCCGGGTTGTTGCAAACGGACACCGCTGCTCAGCCGCAATCCCTGTTGAATGCTAATTATTATTTAAAAAAAGCCCTGTTGCCTTCAACCGACCTGATATCCGGGTCTTTGCAAAAACTTTTCACCGGCAACGCAGGCGTTATTGTATTAAACGATCCCCCGCCCTTGAAAACGGCTGAAAACAAGGCGCTGTTGCAATGGATTGACCAAGGCGGTGTCTTGCTTCGCTTTGCCGGGCCGAAACTGGCGGCGCGCACATTGTCATCATCCATCAGCAAACCGGAACGGGCCCTGTTGCCCGTAAAACTTAGCCCCGGGACGCGAACACTGGGAGGAGCCATGTCATGGGGCAAGCCGCAAAAACTGGCTGAATTTCCCCCGTCAAGCCCGTTCAAGGGATTGCCCGTCAAGGCCGAAGTCATCATCAAACGACAGGTTCTGGCACGGCCTTCGCCCGGCGCCTTTGACGAAGGTCAAATCTGGGCCCGTCTTGACGACGGCACGCCGTTGATCAGCGCCACCCCAAAAGGCGACGGATTAAGTATTCTGGTGCATACCACAGCCAACACCGAATGGAACAATCTGGCCTTGTCGGGACTGTTTCAGTCCATGCTGGAACGGATCATGGTTTTGGCAAACGGCAACGTCAAAACGGCAAACGATGCCCCGTTGGTCCCGGACCGGGTTATGGACGGTTTTGCGGCGCTGAAATCCCCCGGTGCCGATGTTTTGCCGATTTTGCCGGAAAACATCGACCGGGCCATGGCCACGCCCGGACAGCCGCCCGGATTTTATGGCACAATTAATCAACAAACCGCCTTTAACCTGACATCGGTGCAAACGACGGTCCGCCCGGTTTTATCCGTACCGCCCGGCGTCAGACACATGGCCTATCAAAACCTGAACGTGATCGATTGGACGGGAATTTTATTGATTATCACCTTCATCCTTGGTGTCGTTGATTGGTTGATCAGCCTGTGGTCCCGGGGGATGTTAAGAAACCCCACCAAACCTTTGGCCGCGATGGCGGTCTTGTCGGTGTTTTTAGTGCCGCGCCCGGCCCTGGCCGTCGATGACAGCCAGGCGATTGCCGCAAGCGGGCAAACCACTTTGGCCTATGTCATCACCGGCGATCAAACCGTGGATGATATCAGCCAGCGTGGCCTGACCGGACTGGGCGCCATTTTAACAGCGCGCACGGCCATAGAACCCGGCCCACCCCAAGGGGTCCGGCCGGGCCGTGATGAACTGGCTTTTTATCCCTTGCTGTACTGGCCTTTGACGGACTATTCCGGGGTTGTTTCCGATCAGGCGGCCACTGCCGTTCAAACCTATCTGAACCATGGCGGTACGATCTTGTTTGATACCCGCAGCGGACCGGCGGGGGCGGCAAATAACGGGCTTTTAACGCTTTCAAAGCAATTGAATTTACCGCCATTGATCCCTGTTCCCGCCGATTACGTCCTTGGCCGGTCATTTTATTTACTGAACGATTTTCCCGGGCGCTGGGCAGGCGGCACACTGTGGATAGAAAATGCAGATGACACCACCAACGACGGCGTCACCCGGATTTTAAGCGGCAATGCCGACTGGGCCAGAGCGTGGGCCAGAGGGCCGGATAACCAGCCCATATACCCGGTTATTCCGGGCGGGGAACGGCAACGGGAAATGGCTTACCGTTTTGGTGTCAATCTGGTGATGATGACCTTGACCGGTAGCTATAAAGCCGATCAGGTTCACCTTAAAGAAATTCTCAAAAGGCTGGGGCCATGAGCGGACGCATGGAATGGGCGCCTTTTCTGCCGTGGCCTGTGATCGTTATTTTCGCAGTGATCGTCGCTGTTTTCATGTTTTATTCCCTCTACCGTCAGGACCGGGGCGGGCTGTGGCGGGGTTTGTTTTTGGCCGCGATCATCGCCATGCTCGTAAACCCGGTCATCATCCGTGAAATCCGTCAGCCCGAAAACGATGTGGTGATTGTCGTTATTGATCAATCGGCCAGCCAGACGATCGTCAATCGCGCCCGGCAAACCCGGCAGGCCTATCAAAGCGTTGTTGCGGCTTTGAAAACAATACCCGGCCTTGATATCAAAAAAGTCGTGGTCACATCCCCCATGCGATCACAGAAAGGCGCATCAACCCGCCTGTTTACAGCCTATAACCGGGCCAAAGCCACGATCCCGGCGGACCGCTTTGGCGGTGCCATTTTTATCAGCGACGGGCAAATCCATGATTTCAGTCAATTTAACGACCGGATCAATGACCGCACAGGACCTGTTCACGTCCTGTTAAGCGGCGAAAAAAATGAAATTGACCGCCAGTTGATCATCAAAAAATCACCCAAATATGCCCTTGTCGGCAAACCGGCCCGGGTCGTTTTTCAAATCAGGGACTTTGGCGCCATGCCCGCAAAAACCCCGGTCCGGGTTGAATTACGCATCAATGACCGCGTTACGGCACAACAAGACATTATCCCTGAACAAAGCGCACAATTTTCATTTACCCTTGACCGCGCCGGAGAGGCGGTGCTGTCCTTAAGCGTAGAGGCAAGGTCCGGCGAAATATCGCTTTTGAACAATCAGGCCGCCCTCTCTGTCAACGGAGTCCGTGAACGCCTGAAGGTTTTGCTGGTATCCGGGCAGCCCCACCCCGGCGAACGCACATGGCGCAATCTGCTGAAATCCGATGCGTCCGTTGATTTGGCCCATTTCACCATTCTCAGGCCCCCTGAAAAAAGCGATTTCACACCGCTCAATGAATTGTCCCTGATCACGTTCCCGGTACAGGAACTTTTCCAGACCCGGCTGAAAGAGTTTGATCTGATTGTCTTCGACCGCTATCTGGTGCGCAATGTGTTGCCGCCTTCATATATGCGGGGCATCAACGATTTTGTCCGCAGCGGCGGGGCGTTATTGTTTGTCGTCGGCCCCGAATACGCACAACCCGGCAGTTTGTACAACACGCCATTAAGTGAGGTTTTGCCGTTCAAGCCAAACGGTCAGGTGCTCGAAGAAGGCTTTGCCGCCGAAACAACGGATATCGGCCAGCGCCATCCGGTGACGGCGGGGCTGGAAAAGAATGTTAAAACCGCTGCCCGGAAAAAACAAAACTGGGGTCGCTGGCTCAGACAAATCGATGGCCAGCAACTTTCCGGAAACGCTTTGCTAAGCGGCATCGACGGCAAGCCGTTGTTGATATTGGACCGTGTAGAGAAAGGCCGGGTGGCGGTGATGACAAGCGATCAGGTCTGGCTGTGGGCGCGGGGCTTTGAAGGTGGCGGCCCCTATGGCGAACTGATCCGCAAACTGGCCCACTGGTTGATGAAAGAGCCCGATCTCGAAGAAGAAAACCTGCGCGCCCGCATCAAAGGCAATCAACTGTTGATCCGCCGCGACAGCCTGTCACCCGAAGCACCGCCCATCACCATCACCCAGCCGTCGGGGAAAAAGCAAATCATAACCCCCAAGACGGACGGAAAAGGCCCGGCCACAGCCCGCATCCCTGTTCAGGAAATGGGACTTTACCGCGTATCCGGTCCGAAGCGGACCGCGCTGGCCTATGCCGGGTTCGGGCAATCGCCGGAAATGTCGGATTTACGCAGCAATATGACGATGGCTAAAAAAATTGCCGGACTTTCCGGCGGTGGCGTTTTCAGAATAAATCAGGGGATACCCGATATAACCGGCATTAATCCCGGGGTTGTCATGGCGGGCAAAAGCTGGATCGGTGTCGTTCGCAACAACGCCTATCAGGTCAAGGACAGCCGCCTAAGCCCGGCCATCCCGCCCATAATGGTATTGTTACTGGGTGGTTTGTTGATATTGGCAAGCTGGTGGCGGGAGGGCCGATAATAAAATGGCAGGAGAAATTATAAGCAAACAGACAGGGCAACAGGCATGGCAAAACCTTTGCCGTCTTGATCCGTCAACGGACAAAATTTTAAAGACCCGGGCCTTGCAAATCAAAGCCCCCGCCGGACACGTCGTGTTCAAACCCGGTGTCGCTTGTGAAAATTATTTATTTATCACCACAGGCTCGGTCCGGGTTGAACAGCTTTCCGAAGATGGCCGTGAAATCGTATTGTACCGGTTGGGGGCCGGGGACACCTGTATTATCACCACCGCCTGCCTGTTGTCCGGGGATGCCTACACCGCACAGGCGATCACCGAAACCGATGTCACGGCCATGGCCGTACCCAAGGCCGTTTTCAATCAATTGCTGGCATCAAGCGAGGCTTTCCGGGATCTGGTGTTTACCACTTTTGGCAAGCGTATCACCGGCTTGATGACCGTTATCGAAGCCGTCGCCTTTCAACGTATTGAAAAAAGGCTGTCAAAACGCCTGCTTGAATTGACCGGGCCGGATCATACCGTGCACCGCTCCCACCAGCAATTGGCCACCGAACTGGGCACCGCCCGCGAAGTCATCAGCCGCCGTTTGAAAGCATGGGAAAAATCCGGATGGGTCAAACTTGAACGCGGGCGCATTGCCCTGATCAACCGGGACGCATTAAAGACAGCGTCGGAAAAGCCTTGAGCCCGGTGATAAAGTCACAGACAACCCCGCTGTAAATACGTTAGACTCGCCTTCAGTTTTTAACATTTCAGGAGAAAACCCATGAAAAACGTCGGAACTGCAGACCGTATCATCAGGCTGGTTGTCGGTCTGGCTTTGATCGCACTGGTTTTTGTCGGCCCGCAAACACCGTGGGGCTGGATTGGCGTCATTTTGCTGGGAACGGCACTGGTCAACTGGTGCCCGATCTATGCTGTCCTCGGCATTAAAACCTGTTCTGTGCCGGACCAACCGGCCAAGGAATAAAAGGCGATCAATGACATCCCCTGCAAACGCCCGGCAATAATCGCGGGGCATTTTTGCCGGGGCGTCATATCCGGTCCGGTTTACGGGCGAAAATTATCCATTAACAGCCTGAATTTAAACAATAAATTATTTGGCATGGTTCCTGCTTATGTCTTTGTCAGAAGTTGCTCCGCGTTCATGGCCGCAACCCAAAGACAACGAAGACAAAGGATGGGAACATCATGCAAGCATTACGTATCGCCGCTACGGGGATGATGGCACAGACCCGCAATACGGAAATTATTGCCAATAATCTGGCAAACATGAACACCACCGCGTTTCAGCGCAGCCGGGCGGATTTTTCCGACTTGCTTTATAAAACGATCCGTCGTCCGGAATCGACCGCATCACAAGCCGGCGAGTTGATCAATCCGACCGTGTTTGCCGGTATGGGCGTGCAAGTCGCATCATCCTATCGCATCAACGAGCCCGGTGCCTTGACGCAAACATCCGGTTCCTTTGATTTGGCGATCCGTGGCGACGGATATTTTTCTGTTCAGCTTCCCAACGGGGATTTGGCCTACACCCGGGCCGGACGGTTTCAGGTCAATCAGGACGGCATTCTGGTCACCGCCGAGGGCATGGTTGTTGATCCCGGCGTTTCCATTCCACCAACGGCAACGGATATCATCGTCAATAATTCCGGCGAAATTCTGGCTAAACTGCCGGGACAGGACGCGCCCAGCAATATCGGCAGTCTGCAATTGGCCAATTTTCCCAACCCGGCGGGATTAGAGGCCGAAGGCAACAATCTGTTTGTGGAAACGGACCGTTCCGGCGCGCCGCTGGTTGGCACCCCGGGAGCCGATGGTTATGGTGAAATCCTGCAAGGCTATATCGAAACATCAAACGTCAATCCGATTGATGAAATTACCACCATGATCAAGGCCCAGCGCGCCTATGACATGAATTCGAAAGTCATGTCGGCTGCTGATCAGATGATGGCGCCATCGCGGTCATGACAGGAACGCCTAAAATTTTATCAGCCAGTTCTCAATGATGTCCTGTTCCAGCAACTTGGCATTCAGGCGCCATTGATGGGCTTCAGCGGACAAAGCACGGCGTGCGGTTTCATCAAGTCGGTCATATTTACGGCGTTTTTCAAAATCCGTAATATTCAGGGCGAAAGCCAGCTGACGACCTTTGTCCGTCAACAGATACCCCACCATGGCGCTGGCATAATTCATGGTTCCGGTTTTGGCGATAACGCGCCCCGCCGACAGGGGGCCGGTAAAACGGTTCTGAAACGATTTTTGCCAACCCGACACCGGAAGCAAAGCCATAAAGGGCCGCCCGTCAAAACGCCATCCCCACACCGATTTCATCAGCATTGCCATTTGTACGGGCGTCGTTCGGGATTTTACCGACAGCCCGGAATAATTCGGGCTGTAAAATGCCTGCCAATCCATACCGGGCCATTTTTCCCGTAACCACGATTTCAACACCACGTCCGCTTGTTTCGCACTTTTTCCCGTTTTCAAGGCTGTTCTCAAACCGATCAGTTCCGCCATTAAATTGTTGGAATAGCGCAACCACGGTTTCATGATATCTGTTAAAGGCGGGCTTTGGATGCGGGCCAGAAAATTTTGCTTGGTTAACATTTTTGCCCGCACAGGTTCAGGGCGGGGAAGTTCCAGCCCGATGTTTTTTGCAATTTGTCTGAACACTGTGGCCGTCCATGCCGCCGGATTTCGAACCGGCAGCATTTTTTGTCCTCCATCCGCCAGTGTTTGCTTTGATGCCATCCATTGGCCCATACCCGGCGCTTTGTTTTCTGCAAACATTGCCGACGGCAAATTTTCATCCACAGCAAGCACATCCGCACCGTCATGAAAAGCATTCCATGCGGCATAAATTTTGCCGTCGTTTTTTTTCCAGTTCAGCAAGCGACGGTTAAAATCCAGTGACAGGCCGTTAACGGCCGTATTATAGGCCGCATCGGCAGGCTGATTTTCATTGATCATCGAGCGGGCCTTCAGCGCACCACCACCATAATAAAGTTTGCCTGAAATGGTTCTGATGCCTTTGTCTTTCAACTGAAACGCCAAGGTGTACAAATCTTTCACCGACAGCATGGCGTCACCGCCCCCGGACAGATACAGATCCCCGGCAAGAATATCCTTTTCAACCCGGCCTGTCCCATAAACAGATGTTTGAAAACGCGCATCAGGTCCCAATTTATCCAGCGCCATCAATGCCGTAACCGCCTTGATGGTTGATGCCGGAATAAAGGGTTTATCTGCATTCTGCCGGGCTAGAACCGCGCCGCTGTTGATATCGATCATCATATAACCGATTTGTTTTTCTGTAATCGCAAGGGTTTCTTTTTTCTGCCGAATGGATTTGTCATCAGGCGCACCGTAACCGACAACGGACCAGCCTGCCCGGGCAGCGCACCCGCTCAAGCCCGCGAGCAGAGCCATAATCCACAATATATAAAAATATTTTCCGGTTCTTTCGGTCATGGTTCATGTTGGCAAAATTTTTATCCGCAATCACCTATTATTTTAATTTTCAGGGCGGGGCTTTTCTGTTCCCGGCAAACCCGTTACGGTTCATATCTTTCTTTTTCCCGATCAAGGCTCACATGTCCCGGTTTTTATCCGCCCATCGACTTGTTCCCGTTGTCAGCGTCACAGTCGCCATTCAGACGTTGCTGACTTTAAGCTCGACCGTACCCGTGGCCATTGCCCCGGAACTGACCCGCAGCCTTGATCTGCCAGCCGCCAGTATTGGTTACTTTGTCAGTCTGATATACGGCGGCGCCATGACCGCATCGGTTTTTGGCGGTACCTTCAACCGCAGATTTGGCCCCGTTCGCGTCAGTCAATGGGCGTTGATGCTGGCGGCTGTTGGCAGTTTGTCCGTTGCCAGCGCCCAAGTGTTGGCGGTCATGATTGGCACATTCATTATTGGCCTTGGCTACGGCTTGACCAACCCGGCTGCGTCGGAATTGTTGTCCCGGGTTGTGACCGCCCATAACCGCAACATTGTTTTTTCCCTGAAACAATCCGGCGTCCCGCTGGGCGCTGTTCTCGCCGGATTGACGGCACCGGCGATCGCTGTTTATTCCGGCTGGCAGGGCGCTTTATTTGCCGTAACACTGGTATTAATGCTGGCGGCCCTGTTGCTGCAATCAATCCGGCCCGATTGGGACATGGATATTGACAACACGGTCAGGCTGCACAAAAACCCGTTTAGGGAAATGACCTTTATCTGGTCCAATCCGGCCCTGAAATATCTGGCGTTGGCTTCGTTTTTCTATTCCGCCATTCAAATGAGTTTGGGTGCCTTCACCGTCACCATGCTGGTGGATGATATTCAGTTCGGATTGATCGAGGCGGGCTTTGTATTGTCACTGGTTCAGGCATCGGGGGCTTTTGGCCGCATTGTCTGGGGCCGCATTGCCGACAAAATCCATGACGGCAACGGCGTTTTGATGGCGCTGGCGGTTGTCAGTGCCGTTGCCAGTTTACTGACCGCCAGCCTTGATACCGAAACTTCAAAAACTGTCATTTACGGGGTCTTTATTCTTTTCGGATTATCGTCCATTGGCTGGAACGGGGTCTATCTGGCCGAAGTCGCCCGCCTGGTCCCGGCAGGCAAAATTGCCGCCGCCACCGGGGCTGCGTTGTTCGTCACCTTTGCCGGTGTGCTGGTCGGCCCCAGCCTGTTCAGTCTTGTTCACCGCATTTTTGACAGTTTTGACGCTGTATTCGCCATCATGGCGCTGTTGCCGGCGGCGGGATTTGTCTGTGCCTTTTTGGCAAGGTGCCACAAATCCAGCGCGTAAAAACTTTGCAATTTTTGCCGCAGACGTTAATGTTTGTATTCAAGGAACGTTTATAAAGGCTTTGTCCCATGCCCTTTGTCCACCGTGATGCCGACGGCAACGTGCTTGCTGTTTATAACCAGCCCGTCGATGGTGGCGAAGAGGTTGCCGCCGATGATCCGGATCTGCTCACTTTCGTTCAGCAAAATCTGCCTCAGCAACCGCTCGAAGAATGGATGCAGTCGGATTTGGGGCTGGCCCGTGTTCTTGAAGATCTGATCGAATTATTGATCAAGAAAAAAATTATTATGTTCACGGATTTCCCCGAAGGCGCACAGAAAAAATTGCGTGACCGCCGTGGTTTCCGTAAAGATTTCGATTACGTCGAGGATTTGTTTGTCAGCGAAGAAGACGGCTTCGATAACGAAGACCCAGACGCGCTTCTATAAAGGCGCGTTTCTATAAAAACGACCCGGATTTTGCGTCTTTTTTTATTCTGCCGCCTGTTTTTCGCCGCGCAATAAATCAAGTATTTCCCTTGCCGCGGCGGGAATGTTGGTGCCCGGCCCGTAAACGGCTGAAACACCGGCGTTATAGAGAAATTCGTAATCCTTTTTCGGGATCACGCCGCCGCAAACCACCAGAATATCATCCGCACCCAAATCCCGTAACGATTTAATCAATTCGGGAACCAGCGTTTTATGGCCCGCCGCCTGTGACGAAACGCCAACAATATGAACATCGTTTTCAATGGCTTCGCGGGCGGCTTCCGCGGGTGTCTGGAACAAGGGGCCGATATCCACATCAAAACCGATGTCGGCAAAGGACGTGGCGATCACCTTGGCACCGCGGTCATGGCCGTCCTGACCCATTTTTGTCACCAGCATCCGTGGACGGCGGCCTTCTTCAGCGGCAAAGTCCTGAACCTGTTTGCGGATTTCCTGAAACCCGGCGTCGCCTTCGAACGAATGCCCATAGACCCCGGAAATGGAATGGGTCGTTGCCCGGTAACGGGAATAGACTTTTTCAAGAGCCGCTGACATTTCACCCACCGTGGCGCGGGCGCGGGCCGCTTCAATGGCCAGTTCCAGCAAATTGCCTTCCCCGCTTTCAGCCGCCCGGGTCATGGCGTCCAATGCTTTTTCACAGGCTGAGCTATCACGGCTGGCTTTGATCTTTTCAAGCCGGGCGATCTGGTTATTGCGAACTTCGGTGTTGTCCACATCGAGAATTTCCAGCTCTTCCTGATTTTCCGGGGGATACTTGTTGACGCCGACAATGACGTCTTCGCCCAGATCAATGCGCGCCTGTTTGCGCGCTGCCGCTTCTTCGATACGCTGTTTCGGCATCCCCGCCTCGACCGCCTTGGTCATGCCACCCATGGCTTCGACTTCGTCCATTAACGTGCGCGCAGCATCCGCCAATGACCGGGTCAGGCTTTCCACATAATAACTGCCTGCCAAGGGGTCAATAACGTTGGTGATTCCGGTTTCTTCGGCCAATACAAGCTGGGTATTGCGGGCAATGCGGGCAGAAAACGGCGTTGGCAAGGCGATCGCTTCGTCCAGTGCATTGGTATGCAGGCTTTGCGTGCCGCCCAAAACAGCGGCCATGGCTTCGACCGTGGTGCGGATCACGTTGTTATAGGGATCATCGGCCATTAACGAAACACCGGATGTCTGGCAATGGGTTCTTAACATGGATGACCTGGGGTTTTGCGGTTTGAATTCCGCCATCCGTTCCGACCACAGCAAGCGGGCAGCGCGCAATTTCGCCACTTCCATGAAAAAATTCATACCGATGGCGAAAAAGAAGCTGAGACGCGGTGCGAAATCATCCACATTGAGACCGTTTTTTGTCGCCGTGCGCACATATTCAACGCCGTCGGCCAGGGTAAACGCCAATTCCTGTACGGCTGTCGCGCCCGCTTCCTGCATATGATAGCCACTGATGGAAATGGAATTGTATTTGGGCATGTTTTTCGAAGTATAGGCAATAATGTCCGATACAATGCGCATCGACGGATCCGGCGGATAAATATAGGTGTTGCGGACCATGAATTCTTTTAAAATATCATTTTGAATGGTGCCGGACAGTTTTTCCTGTGCACAGCCCTGTTCTTCGGCGGCGACGATGTAGCCCGCCAGCACCGGCAGCACAGCCCCGTTCATGGTCATGGAAACGCTCATTTCATCCAACGGAATGCCGTCGAACAGGATTTTCATATCTTCGACGCTGTCAATGGCCACACCGGCTTTGCCGACATCACCCAACACACGGGGATGGTCGCTGTCGTATCCACGGTGGGTGGCCAGATCAAAAGCCACCGACAATCCTTTTTGTCCGGCACGAAGATTGTCGCGGTAAAATTTGTTGGATTCCTCGGCCGTGGAAAACCCGGCGTACTGGCGAATGGTCCAGGGCCTGCCGGCGTACATGGTGGCTCTGGGCCCGCGCAAATAAGGCGCCAACCCCGGGAATGTGTTTAACTGTTCCATGCCTTCCAGATCAGCAGCCGTGTAAAGCGCCTTGATGGTGATGCCTTCGGGCGTTTGCCAGTTCAGGTCGGACAGGTCGCGGCCACGCAATTCTTTGCTTGCGGCCTGTTCCCAGTCGGCAAGGCCCGGCGCGGTCATTGTGGCTTTGTCTTTCGGCATTTTTTCACTCCGCCATGATTGTCTGTTACAGCCGTCGATGGCGCATTATAAGCCAATATTCCGGTTTTGGTGAATTTTTTTGCACCTGCGAACACATAATAAGTTATCCACAACATGTTGTAGGGGGGTTGCTTAAATTTTCCAAATATTGTAAGTTTTTGCATCGTGTTTTGGAGCTTTAAGGCTTGTTTTATTGCTGATTACCAGCAATTCCCTAAGGTTTTCAGCGCTGCCGGAACACATGGACGAGCTGTTTACAACCCAATTCAAAGGAGGCCACGTTACGGTTTTTAAAATTCCACGAAAGCCGCAACGAAGGAAAAAATATATGTCACACGTCTGGACACCAACACGAATAAATACCCTGATCGCCTATTGGAGCGAAGGCCTGACCGCCAGTGAAATCGGCAAACGTCTTGATATCACCAAAAATGCTGTTGTTGGTAAAGTCCACCGTCTGGGACTGCCGAAACGGACATCGCCGATACAAAGAAAAGCCAAAACCATTGAAAAAATCATCCAGCTCGCCAATTTGAAAACCGGCATGTGTTGCTGGCCCGATGGCGAACCGGGCACCAAGGATTTCCATTTTTGTGGCAAGGAAACCATCGGGGACAAACCCTATTGTCTGGAACATTGCGAACGGGCCTATGTCAAACCGTCCCGCGACAGCCGTAAATCCGCAGCGTAAAAAATTATTCATTAAACGCTGAATGCCTTTCAGGTATTCGGCGTTTTTGGTCTGTGGCTGAGTAGTGTCTCAGTTTGAAATCCAGCGGGATTGATAATACTCGCCAGCGTGCCAAATCTTGTATATGCTTAGCGGAAAGCACAGGAGTCGACATGGCATTTAAGCTTAGCAACAAGCAACACAAACAACTCGACGCTTTGTTGGAACAGCTATTGGATGGATTTGCGTCCGGTGAGTTTTCAAAGCAAGAAATTACTGAACTGATCGCACACATTATTACTGCTGGTGTTATTGACAATGAATCGGAACTTAAGGCGTGGCTTGAAGACCCCGCTGCTATGGAAATGTGGAAGGAACTTGCCAGCGCCACGCGGCCCTAAACACGCGGCCCTAAAGGAGAAAAGCGTCCCGCCGATGTAGTAGGCGTTGCCGTAATGATAGGCAAGATCTCCGCTGGCGAGATTTAGGATACCGTTCCCAACGATGGCAAGAACAAGGCTGCAAAGGCGTTGGGGAAATTGGGCGGGAAGGCGCGGCCCGCCAAAATGTCTCCTGAGAAGAGTTCGGAGATTACAAAAAAAAGCGGCAGCAAAACGGTGGCCAAAAGAAACAGGTTGACAAAATGTTATGTTTTTCGTATTAAGTTGCATAGTCGCCCTTGCAACCAGATATGGACATAACCCGTGTTAAACCCAGAAGATTTTGTAAAAGACCAAATCGCCCTCAGGTATTGGCCTGTATTTCCGACAGTTTTGAAAACAGCATACGCGGCAGTTGAGGATTCAAAAAAAGACGTTCCATATTTGCAGGTTAAAAGCGCCCACGAAAATACTGGACGATTAATATCCCTTGCTGTTGATTTTGGTGTCCAAAGGGCAATTGAAAGTGGGGCTTTGAATTGCGATTTCAGATGGCGAGAATATGCTAGACCAACAGGTCATTATTTGGAGTTACGCTTTTCACATTCGACTGCCTCCATTAGCCAAGTTACAGACCCAAAGAGACAGCCCAGAAATGTTGTATTTAGGGAGAATGCGCGACTAAACAATCAAATGATTTTGGATATACCAGAACTTAAGGATGATTTGGAAATTTCAGGTGTGCCTCATTTTTTGCTGGTGCATGGCCACCAGTCATTGGACTTTGCGCACTTCGGCGTTCCTTTAGCGACTTCTAAAACCAAGTATTCTTGGCTATCCCAAAACTTGATAAACATTCCTCACATAATTGAAACATCGGGGCCGGATACAGAAGACACAGATTATGATTTAGATGAAATGAACCTTCTAAAAGAAGACATAGATAAATGGAGGAAGGATCATGGCGACAAATGACAACACTATAAAAATCAAAGACGCCGCTCAGGGAAGACGAATTGGGCGGTTTTTGATTCCTGACCGGCTTACCGAAGCCCGCCAAGCGGCCAGACTTACTCAAACTGAATTAGCAGACCGCGTTGGAGTAAGTCGCCAAGCTGTATCCGCCTATGAACTTGGGGACAAATCTCCAGATCCAAATGTAATGCGGAATATTTCCGAATGTTTAGATCAACCGATATGGTTTTTTACGAAAAACGAGCACCAAGCATTCGGGAAGCATAGCGCAAACTTTTTCCGCAAAGTAGGTGCTGACACCAAACGCCGTAATCAAGCTTGCGATGTTTATTCGAGGTGGTTCGCTGCCGCCGCATTTGCCTTTGATGCGGTAGCTAATTTTCCAATGGTTGATATTCCTCAATTTGAGCCAAATGATAAATTGGCAAATTCATATTCAGAGGAAGAGATAGAGGGTGCCGCGGAAGAGGTTAGGCGACATTTTGGTCTTGGCCTTGGTCCAATATCAAATGTGCTACGCCTAATGGAAACAAAAGGCATGATTATTTGCCGCTTCCAAATTCCTGGCGAAAACATTGAAGCGTTTTCTTATTGGTCGGGAGAGAGACCGTTTGTTTTTTTGGCTTCGGACAAAAAAAGCGCCGTTAGATCAAGATTCGATGCCGCCCATGAACTAGGCCACCTTTGCTTACATCGTTGGGTCGGTATTGAGGAAATAGAAGATAAGGTTCGGTTGAAGGAAATTGAGGCCGAAGCCAACAGGTTTGCTGGTGCTTTCTTGCTACCGAGAAAATCTTTCCCAAATGAGGTCTATTCTCCCAGGGCCGAATCTTTTATCGACTTGAAGGCCCGGTGGAAGGTGGCAATTCAAGCCATGGTTTATCGCTGTAAAGACCTTGAATTGTTCGATGATCGCCAAGTAACCAACCTCTATAAACAAATCTCTTATAAAAAATGGAAAACGGTTGAGCCATTGGATACGGGAAGCAATGCCATTGAGTTCGAGCAGCCACTACTCTTGAGGAGAATAGCAGAACTCGTTTTTGAAAGTGGTAGATATAAAATGGATGAATTTAAAAGTGACTTAGCGCTTTCTGATTCTGTTTTAGAGCAATTAGTCGGGATGCCAATTGTAGATAATAGGCCGTCGAATACAATAGATTTCAAACCAACACTGAAGTGATATATTTTGCGTTACGTTAAGCTACAGAGTTCATATAATACACATAATAAGGGTGTGAACAAATTGCGTTTCCAAATTCTTCATATGCTCGTTGAGGGTTCCTCCATGCGATCCATTAGCTGCATGGTTGGCGTTTCGATTAACACGGCAACGAAGTTATTGCTTCAAGCTGGCGAGGCTTGCGCGGCATACCATGATGAAACGGTGCAAAAATAGAGGCCCGTCGCGTCCAGTGTGACGAAATCTGATCTTTTTGCTACGCCAAGCAAAAGAACGTCAAAACCGCAAAGGCCGCACCGGGAAACGACGGCGACGTGTGGACATGGACTGCACTTGATGCCGATAGCAAGCTGATCGGTTTTTGTCTGGTTGGTAGTCGTGACAGCGAATGTGCAACCAAGTTTATGGATTATGTAGCCCGGGTGCAAATGACCACGGGTAACACCCCACTAAGCCAGGTCCGCGAGGCTCTTTTAAGAAAGATAATTCAAATTGAGACACTACCAGCAGCTGATGACGCTTGACCTGTCAGCGCTGTCCGCTATGCTGGCTCTATGACTGAAAACCTGAAAACATCCCGGATCATGCACCATGGGCCAATCCCATCCGTGACCATGATCCCGAAACGAATTACGAACCCGACCTTGTAAAAGGTCGGGACTGTCGTCGTTCGTCGTTTTCATTATTTCAGAAAGTTTCCCATCATGACCGTATTTATCGGATCCACGCCCCAAAGCGGGGCCTTGCATACCCATTGTTTTTCCGTTGTCGCCGAGCCAGACCCATCCGTCATGCCCCGTGTCATGGATGTTTTTGCATCCCGCAGCTATGTGCCGGACCAATGCCACAGCATCATCAGCCGCGATCATTTTGACCATGACCGCACGGAATTGCATATTGATTTACAACTGTCGGCCATTAACCAGCGTCAGGCCGATCATCTGGCGCGGGAGCTCAGGCAACTGGTGTGTGTGTCTTCGGTCCTGACTTCGGAAAAACGGGAATTGCAAACCGGGACCGCCTCTGTCTATACATCTTAGTCATGACCGATAATGATACGTCCCGGAAAATCAGACAGCGCATTCTTGATTGCAACCGGTTTGACCGATCCGCCTATCGCCCGCTGATCATTGGGGATCACATTGTGGGCGCGGTTACGAACGACATTGCCGCACGGCTTAAAAGTCATGCCGACGTTTTTGCCGTTCGGGATCATGAAATCCTTATGCAACCCGGATTGCAAACCCCGGAAAGCCGCAGCCAAGTCATGGCGAAAATGCTGGCAGCGTGGCGGAAAGACGGCCTGATCCCCGGATGGCGGGATGAGCTTTACCCGGTTACAAACCATTTTACAGCGCCGCCGTTGTTGGCCATGGAACGCGCTGCCGTACCGTTTTTTGGCTTTTGCGGGTTCGGTGTCCATATCAACGGTTTCGTTGTCAGACCGGACGGCATTCATATGTGGGTCGGCAAACGCAGCATCAACAAACCCACCGGCCCCGGCAAGCTCGATCAAATGGTCGCCGGCGGTCAGCCGCTCGGCATGACGTTATGGGACAACATGATCAAGGAATGCGGTGAAGAAGCGTCCATACCCGAACCAATTGCCCGGCAAGCCAAACCGGTCGGTGCGATATCCTATAGCGGGACCCGGCCCGAAGGGTTGCGCAACGACGTTCTCTATATTTACGATTTGATGCTGGCGGATGATTTCACGCCTGTCAACGGAGACGGCGAAGTTGAAACATTTTATCTGTGGCCGATTAAAAAAGTTCTGGATATTGTTTTGAATACAGACCATTTTAAGTTCAATACGGCCCTTGTGGTAATCGATTTCTGTATCCGGCACGGCATAATCAATGCCGATCTACCGGATTACAGCAGCATTATCCAAGGGCTTCACACCCCGCCGTTGGCGACACAATTTTATTCAAAGGACAACACATGACGGAACAAATCTGGAGCGTTTATTTATCCGGTGAAATTCACACCGATTGGCGCGAGCGTATTGAAAAAGGTGCCGACGATGCGGGCCTTGATATTGAATTTCTGTCCCCCGTCACCGACCATGGCAAAAGCGACGATTGTGGCGTTGACATCCTCGGTGCCGAAGACAATGATTTCTGGAAAGACCAGAAAGGTGCGCGCCTCAATGCCATCCGCACCCAATCGCTGATTGAACGGGCGGATATTGTCGTTGTCCGTTTCGGTGATAAATACCGGCAATGGAATGCGGCCTTTGATGCGGGATATGCCGCTGCTTTGGGAACGCCTTTTATCACGCTCCATGATGACAGCATCAACCACCCTTTAAAAGAAGTTGACGGGGCTGCCAATGCAGTTGCCGAAACCCCGGAACAGGTTGTCAGGTTGTTAACCTATATCATTAACGGAACATTGTAATTTCCATAAAACCATGGATTCCCTGAAACCCGCATCCGAGCTTTATCCGGCCCTTGATCCTTACGGGCAGGGTATGCTTGATGTTGGCGACGGCCATCAGATTTATTGGGAACAATCAGGCAACGCAGCCGGCGTCCCGGTTGTTTTCATCCATGGCGGACCGGGTGCCGGGACATCTCCTTTGCACCGCCGGTTTTTCAACCCGGAACGCTACCGCATCATTGTTTACGATCAACGCGGTGCCGGACGCTCCTTGCCGTTTGCATCGACCGAAGCCAATACCACAGCCCACTTGATTGATGATCTGGACAAACTGCGCCGTCATCTTGGCCTTGATCAATGGTTGCTGTTTGGCGGCTCCTGGGGATCAACCCTTGCTCTTGGCTATGCCATTGAACACGGATCGCGCTGTCTTGGCATGATCTTGCGTGGAATTTTTTTAGGGCGGCCATGTGATCTTGACTGGTTCCTTTACGGCACCCGCACTGTTTTCCCCGAACCGTGGGCGGATTTTTCAGGCTTTCTCGCCCCCGATCAACGTCACGATCTGTTAACCGGGTATCACCAACTATTAAACGACCCCGACCCGGTCATTCATTTGCCCGCCGCCGCCCAGTGGAACCGGTTTGAAACCGATTGTTCAACACTGTTGGGTTTTCAGCACCAGAGCGGTCGCACCCGCCGCCCCCGCGCCAAACCCAGCCCCCACGGGCTGGCCATCGCCCGCATCGAAGCGCATTTTTTCCTGAACGGGATTTTCTCCTCGGATAATCATATCCTTGATCATGCCGACCAATTTAATCACTTGCCCGGCGCCATTGTTCAGGGCCGCTATGACATGGTTTGTCCTGTTATCGGTGCCGACGCTTTGGCGGCTTGCTGGACAAAGGCAGACTATCAAATCATTGCCGATGGCGGTCATTCAGCGCTGGAGCCGGGTATTTCCGCTGCCCTGATTGCGGCCACGGACCGTTTTGCAAGCTGACGCAAAGACCTGAACGCTTGACGCTCACCGCGGAATAACTAAGATAACCTGCAAACAGCTACACTGCGCAATCAGTTGAGCAATCAACAAGGCAGTTGAGCAATCAATAAAGGGGCGGACAGGGCATAACATGGTTTTTTTCATCACCAGACAAATAAAGACAGGGCTGTTTATCGCCCTGTTGACAATAATGACGCCGGTTTCACAACCGGCCCATGCCCAAAGCAAAGGCGATCCTGATTTTTTGACCCTGTCTGCGGGCTGGTTTGATTTCAACCGGCAAAAAGATCAGGCCGGTGAATTTCGTCTTGAGTATCGGTCCGATAAAAAATTCTGGATTTTCAAACCGTTTCTGACGGCATCTGCCACATCAAGCGGCATGACCTTTGTCGGTGCGGGGATTTTAACCGATGTTTATTTCGGCAGGCGCTGGGTTGTAACGCCCAGCTTCGCACCGACATATTGGCGCGGCAAAACCGATGACCTTGATCTCGGGTACGCATTGGAATTCAGATCACAGCTGGAAGTTGCCTACCGCTTTGACGACCGTTCCCGGCTGGGCCTGTCCATTTCCCATTATTCCAACGCCGGTCTGGGTGACACCAATCCCGGCACCGAACAGATCATGCTTAACTATTCCATGCCGTTTGGCAAATTATCCAGGATGTTTGATTGATTTTTCGTGCCGTTCAGCTACACATGCCCATATGTGCGCCCGTAGCTCAGTCGGATAGAGCACCAGATTCCTAATCTGGGGGTCGTGAGTTCGAATCTCGCCGGGCGCGCCATTCCTTCAGGAATGGTCGCCCTCTTGATTTAAAAGAAGTTCGAACCGCGTTCGAACGGCCGCGCCATTCCTTCAGGAATGGTCGCCCTCTTGATTTAAAAGAAGTTCGAACCGCGTTCGAACGGCCACTCTATTCAAAACTTTATTCAAACCTCTTAGATTAATAATTTCCTGTATGCTATATAACATCAATAGTATGATATTTTTAACCCTGATCGAACCGGTTTCATGAGCACTACAAGGAAGACCATCACTGTCACAGATCAACAGGATAAGTGGATCAAGACTCAAATTTCATCCGGTCATTTCACCAATGACAGTGAATATATTCGCGATCTGATACGCCGCGATCAGGCCCGCAACACTGATATGGAAAACATTCGGTCCGCATTGATCCAAGGTGAGGCAAGCGGCACCCCAGAACCTTTTGACAGCGAAATATTCAAACAGTAAATGTCGACTAAGCATGCCCATAAAGAGTCCTGAATACAGACTCTCGCCAATGGCCCGTGATGATATGGAAGCCTTGTGGCTGTCTTCTTTTAAACAATGGGGAATTGAACAAACAGAACGGTATATCGACAAATTAACTGATAAATTGGCCTTCTGTCGGCCAATCCCAAAGCGGGTTCCTCTTGTCAAAATATTCGCTCCGGCTACCGTAAATTTACCGTCACCCGGCGCGTCGTTTATTACCGTGAAACGCCTTATGGCATAGAAGTAATTCGGGTTTTGCATGACAGCATGATGGCATCCCGCCATTTGTAATATCGCATTGCCTCTTTATTCCCTGTACCGGATCAATTTTTTATAATTTATCCCTTCTATTCCGGGACCTGATAGGTTGTCAGCGTCATGTCAACGGCTTCATCCCGAAGCGGGATCAGGGCCTGATAGTCATCCGATTGATACCAGCCATCCAGTTTTTCCATATCGGGAAATTTAATCACGCCAACGGCATCATGATCAAGCGGCCCGTCGATGGTTTTATCCGCCTTGCCCTTGATCACCAGTTCGCCGCCGAAGCGCGCAAGGGTAGGGGCGACACTGGCCCCGTATTCGGCAAATTTTTGCGTATCTTTGATTTTTGATGTGGCGATAAAAAAAGCAGTCATGTTAAAGGTCTTTCCTGTTGGTATTGACACAAATAATAATGTTCATGTATGTATAAAACATACCTGCTTTGTTTTGTCCAGCTCTGTATAATATTTTTAAAAGGCCCGCCATTGACCCATTTTGACCAAATTTATGCCATAGCCGCCCAACGCAAGGGCGGCGAGGCTGCATTGGAAGCCCTGCTTAAGCCCGGTAAAAGCCCGGAACAGCTTTCTGCCATAACCGATGACCGCTGGCTGTCGCAAATGACAAAATGTGTTTTTCAGGCCGGGTTTAACTGGAAAGTGGTCGATGCCATGTGGCCCGGCTTTGAACAGGTTTTTCATCACTTTGATATCGGGCGCTGTTCAATGCTGAATGATGACGATGTCGCAAGGTTCGTCAACGACAAACGCATTGTCCGCCATGGCACGAAAATCAAATCCGTACAGCAAAATGCTGTATTTATTGAAAATCTCGGCCAACAATACGGCAGCGCCGGCAAAGCTTTCGGCCAATGGCCGGGTGACGATTTCACGGGGTTGCTGGCGTTGATGAAAAAACAGGGCGCACGCCTTGGCGGCAACACCGGGCAATATTTTTTGCGTTTTATGGGCGTTGACGGTTTTATTCTGTCTAAGGACGTCACTGCCCGCCTGATCCATGAAAACGTCATCGACAAAACGCCCGCTTCAAAAAAATCGATGGCACAAGTTCAGGCCGCTTTCAACCAATGGCACAGCGAATCCGGGCGCTCATTGACCGATATCAGCCGTATTCTGGCCATGAGCATTGGCCCCTGATCAGTTCCGTTCAATGCGCCGTTTCAGGCGCAGCAATTCCCGCCGGCGATTGTCTTCGGCAATCAGGGTTTCCACATACCTTCCCTGAAACCGCGTGATCCCGACCGTGTGGCCAAAATCAATGGCTTCGCGGCTGTCACAGCGGATCAGGATAATTTTTTCAGGGCCATCGTGTTTAACCATGGTGCGCACAAGTTCCATGGCCGGTTCCCCGCCATCGACCAGATCCGGGTGCCACAGCAATTTTGACATATCGAGCCCCAAGCGTCCGCGATCAATCATTTGCAGGCTTTCAAGCGTCAGTCCGTCAATGCACACTTTATAGCCTTTTTCCTGAACAAACTCGCGCACAAACAAAAACGATTCCAGATCGGAAAAAATATCTTCTTTCTGTAATTCAATAATCATCGAACCGCGTCGTCCGGCGGCTATATTATCATCAAAATTCTGAAATTCCCGGGACAGCAAGGTTGCCACATTAACGTTGAAGCTGATATCGCCGGACAGGGAAATGGTATCGGTCTTGGTCAGCATCGACAGCATCCGCAAATCCAGCGTTTCCGTCAAATGACGGAACAGCCAGCGATTGGACAGCATGTTGACGCCCGGCATCAGGGTTTCGCGCAAATCCTTGATGGAAATAAAAAGCTCGCTGAATTCCTGTACCGGGACCATTTTCCGGTCCACGTTACAGACAAATTGCCGCCGTACCAAATTCGATAAATCCGCCCGCGACAACGCCGTTTCAATGCGTGCCAGAACTTCGGGCGTCAACGGTTCGCCCTGTTCCTGTTTAGCCTTCAGAACGGCGCGGGCGTCCATGCGGGAACGCACTTCTTTTTTGCGGTTTTGTTCGGACTTGGACAGGCCCTGAACCACTTTCAGAATTTTATCGAAATCTTTTTCCGCATCGTACCAGGTTGCGAACTTAACCCCGTCCTTGCCGTCTTCGGTCACCAGTGGATCGTCGCTGAAAACAAACTGGATTTTACGTACCGCCGTTTCCGTTTGTGGCAAAACCTGGGATTTGAAAATAAAAAACAGATCGGCATTCTTCAAAACAAACACCTGTCCATGCATGTCCTTGATCAGTTTTTCAAAATGTCCGGCCGCCATGCGGATATGCTGATCGCGGCGGTTAAACGGTCGCAGTTTCGATAAATGGACATGGACAACCTTGCGACCTTTTTTATGTTTTTCCAGACGGCGGATATAATCCAGCAACAGGTTTTCCTGTGACGGCAGTTTTTTTTGTGATTCTGTCTGTGTAGCCATCACTTGGCCGCCTTTTTCCTGGGTTTGGACGACATCGATTCGGCGAGTTTATCAATGAAAAAACCCTGAAAGCGGCTGACGCCGATGCCAAGACCCCATTTAACGGCTTTTTCCGTATCGACACGGGCCAGAATAACGCCCTCGCGCCCGGTCTGGTGCACCGTTTCGGTGATTTCAGCCAGATTTTTTGCGTTTTCTTCTTCGTCTTCGGATTCGGAAACCCAGCTTATTTTGACAAAATCCGATTTTAACGTCGCCGGCATTAAAAACCGCAACGTCACCGGGCTAAGACCATCGACCAACACCCGGTAGCCCCGTTCCTGCAACAAATCGCGGGCGTAACCAAAAGATTTCAGATCCGACAGAATATCTATAATCTGCATTTCAATGATCATTTTTGATGCCTGCCCGTCCATATGGCGGTGAAATTTCTGAAAATCCTTGGACAGGACCGTAGCGATATTCAAATTCAGGCTGATATTATCAACCAGCGGCTCCAAATCCTGTTCACAGAACACATTCAACAAGCGTTTATCAAGGGATTCGGATAAAAACTGAAACAACCACGGGCTTGAAAACAAATTGGTATCCGGCGCAATCCGTTTGCGCAGCATGTTCATGGAAAAATATTTTTCCCTGAAAACGATTTCCCCGCCACCACCGGTGCGAACCAGCAAACAGATTTGCTCCTGCATCATATCACCGATACGCACGGCCATCAGTTTCTTGCTGATTTCAGCCAGATTAAAAGGCGTTAACGGCTCACCCTTTTCCGCCTGTTCGTTTTGCAGGCGCTTGGCTTCTTCGCGCAGGCGTTCGGCTTCAACGGCGATTTCGGCAATTATGGAATAAAACGAAGCAAATTCTTCCGTAACCGATAAATCGTGCCACGTTGCCAAACGGTCTTCGAAATCTTCGCTATCGACGATTGTCAGCGGGTCTTCATTAAACAGTCCTCGCACCTTGTCAATGACCGTATCCAGTTCATCAACCGGGACTTCGTGGCATATCAGCACCAGATCCTTGTTGGAAAGTTGATAGAATGTGGCGTCAAAATCATCAATAATAGTATCGAACGCCCGGGCCGCGATGTTGATAAAATGCGGTTGGCGATTGCTGTGTTTAAGCTGCGAAAGATGAATGTGAACGCTGTAATATCCGTGCGAGCTGGTTTCCACGCGGTTGAGCTGTTCCAGCAACCGCTCCTCGGCCTGTTGCCGGGTAGGCTCGAACATCGTCTGTGCGTTTTTTAATTCAGCCATTCCTGATTAAACCCTGTTTATGTATCCCCGCTACGGGAATTTCATACCCCATGACCCGGCGTGTGGACTGTCACTTGTTTTAGCTTGTTTTTTACCCGTGGAACAGACTTTACCAATATACAGACTAGTCCTGATCTGTTAACAACAGGTTACTCTGACAGCTTCACATAGGCAAAAACCATCACCAAGGCCAGATCATGACGACCCGAAAGAAAATTCTTGTGACCGGCGGTGCCGGATTTGTTGGCTCTCATTTGTGCAAACGCCTGCTTGACGATGGCCAGGATGTGCTTTGCATTGATAATTTTTTCACCGGTGTCAAAGATAACATCATTGAGCTTTTGGACAACCCGCATTTCGAACTGATGCGTCATGATGTCACTTTCCCGCTTTATGTGGAAATTGACGAAATTTATAATCTGGCGTGCCCGGCGTCGCCTGTACATTATCAGTATGATCCGGTGCAAACCACGAAAACAAGCGTCCACGGCGCCATAAATATGCTGGGCCTTGCCAAACGCACAGGTGCCAAAATTTTACAAGCCTCGACCAGCGAAGTCTATGGTGATCCGGAAATTCACCCGCAACCGGAAAATTACCACGGCAACGTCAATCCCATCGGCCCCCGGTCCTGTTACGACGAAGGCAAGCGCTGTGCGGAAACGCTGTTTTTTGATTATTACCGCCAACACAACCTGAATATCCGGGTTGCCCGGATTTTTAACACCTATGGCCCCAACATGCACCCGGATGACGGCCGCGTCGTTTCCAATTTTATCGTCCAAGCCTTAAAAGGCGACGATGTCACGCTTTACGGTGACGGCTCGCAAACCCGGTCATTTTGTTATGTCGATGATTTGATCGAAGGGCTGGTGCGGTTGATGAACGCTCCCGATACGGTGACGGGGCCGGTCAATCTGGGCAATCCGACGGAATTTACCATTCGCCAACTGGCCGAACAAACCATCCGCCAGACCGGATCATCATCAAAAATAATTTTCAAGGATTTGCCGGCCGACGATCCGACCCAGCGTCAACCGGATATAACCTTGGCCCGCACCCATTTACAATGGCAACCGACGATCGCCCTTGAAGACGGGCTTGAAAAAACCATCCGCTACTTCAAAAAAACGCTTCAGCTTTGAAACCTGTCATAGACCTGATTGGCCCAACCCCGGAGGCCGCGTTGCCTGATCTCGCCGTCTGATCCCGTATTCAGCCAGTTTTCAACGGGGGTGTAAAAACCGCTTTTGAGCCGCGACAACACGGCCCCCGGCAACGCTTTTTCAGGCGTTGTTGCCATCATCTGTTTCGTCAGTCCGGGCCAGCTTTTATCCCACGCCACCGGGGATAAGGATTTAAACACATGTGTGTCCACCAGCGGCACCCGGATTTCCAGCGAATGGGCCATCCCCGCCCAGTCGGCATCCCGTAACAATTGATTTTTCATATAATGGCCGGTTTCAAGGGCGGCGACTTTGGCCGTCGGTGTGGTAGCCGGTCGGTGCACGTCTTTCAGCATCATCATCGGGGCTAATTCGCGCCAGCCTTGGGCCGCCATGTCCGCATCCATCAATTGGGGCAATTCCCACGGCATGAACAACCCCCGGCGCAACAGATAGGCGCCCTCAAAAGTGCCGCCAAATTCAAACAATCCGGCAAATTTAGGTGAAATCCTGTGCTTGCAAAACGGTGCCGTAACCGCGCGGAAAGCCCGCCCCAGATGGGCCATCCCCGGCACCGGACTTAACCATGACACCAATTTCGGCACGTCGTGAAAGGTATTGTAACCGGCAAACAGTTCATCCCCGCCCAAGCCGGATAACGCCACTTTCAAGCCCCGGTCGGCCGCCGCTTTGGCGACGAAATAGGTATTGACCCCGTCAATGGTCGGCTGGTCCATGGCCTCCAGAATATCATCTTTGGCGTCCATGAAATCCCTGTCCGTAACCCATTGCCGGTGATGATCGGCGCCGTAGGTCGCAGCAATTTCAGCGGCCAGAACCGTTTCATCAAGACGGCTTCCTTTGAACTCTTCAAAACCCAGCGTAGTCGTCAGCAACCGGGACGGCGTCAGTTCCGACGCCAGAGCGCAAATCGTCGCCGCGTCCAGACCGGAAGACAGGAACAAGCCCACATCCACGTCCGCCACCAGATGATGACGCACACTGTCCAATAATTTTTCCCGCAACACGTCGGCCGTGGGCGGGACCGGGTCATGGCCGTCCGTCATTTTCCAGAACGGTTTTAAAACCCGGGTGCCATCATTTCCGATCCACAAGGTATGGCCGCCGGGCAGGGCGCGAATGCCCTGATACATCGTGAACGGATCGGGTACCGCGCCAAACAGGAAAAATCCCGTATGTCCGGCGGCGTCCGGGGTGGTGTCGATTTTGTTGCCCGCCAATAACGCCTTGACCTGGGACGCGGCGCGCACTGTGCGACCATCATCGGCATAATACAACGGCTTGATGGAAAACGCGTCCCGTGCCAGCAACATCCCGTTTGATGCTTCGTCCCAGAGGGCAAAAGCAAACATGCCGCGCAATTGTTTGACCATATCCGCGCCATAAAATTCATACAGCCTGAGGATCACTTCCGTATCGGACCCGCTTTTGAAAACCACGCCCTGATTTTCAAGCCCTGATCTGAGTTCTTTAAAATTATAAATCTCGCCGTTGTAGGTGATCCATATTTTCATACCCGTGCCGTCCATACGCTCAACGCACATGGGTTGGTGACCTGTCTCGCTGATGTCGATAATCGCCAACCTGCGGTGGGCCAGACCGACACGCCTGTTAGCGGAAACCCAGCAGCCGTCACCATCGGGACCACGGCGGACCATGGCCTGATTGATGGCTTTCAGTTCGGTTTCATCAACCCGGTCTGCATCGGGGTGACAGGCAAAAATAGCGGCAAATCCACACATCTGAGTTTCATACCCTGCTTTGGGCGAAACAACAAAGTGTTTTCATGATGATCGTTGGCTTTGCATTCGGCGGTGAAATAGGGTTAAAAGGTGGCCATGAAACAGGTTATACAAAGCAGACGCTCCGGAAAGCTGGCCCTGAAACAGGTTCCCGAGCCCAAAGTCCGTCCCGGTCACGTGCTGGTAAAAACCCGCGCCTCGCTGATTTCCGCAGGTACGGAACGCATGGTCGTTGATTTTGCCAAAAAAAATCTGGCCGCCAAAGCCAAGGCCCGGCCCGATCTGGTGAAAAAGGTTCTTGAAAAAGCCAGACGTGACGGTTTGCACGCCACCTTTAAAACCGTGATGGCACGGCTTGATGAACCGTTGCCGCTGGGCTATTCCGCATGCGGTGAAGTGATCGCGATTGGCAGCGGGCTGGAAGGCGTTTACCGCGTCGGCGAACGCATTGCCATGGCCGGGGCCGGGCTTGCCAACCATGCCGAATTGAATGTGGTGCCCGAGCATTTAACCGCCCCCGTACCCCTTGATGTCAGCGATGATGAGGCCTGTTACGGCACCATGGGCGCCATTGCCCTGCATGCGGTCAGAAATTTGAACCCCAAACTGGGCGAGGTCATAGCCGTTATCGGCTGCGGCTTGCTGGGACAACTGGCGACGCAACTGTTAACTTTGTCGGGCGCACGGGTGCTGGCCCTTGATTATAATCCGGACCGTCTCAAACTGGCGGCCGACCTTGGCTGCGAAGCCCATTTCAATTTATCGGACAGCGGCCTTGATCAACGGGTTCATGATTTAACCGGCGGCCTTGGCTGTGACGGGATTTTAATTTCGGCGGCAACCCAATCCAGCGAACCTTTCGACGTTGCCGCCCGCATTGCCCGTGACCGCGCCCGGGTGACCATGGTCGGTTTGACCGGAACCACGTTCCCGTATCAGGGTTTCATGGAAAAAGAATTGAACCTGGTGGTGTCGCGTTCCTACGGCCCTGGACGCTATGACGCCGATTTCGAAAGCCGCGGCGTCAAATACCCCGAAGGCTGGATACGCTGGACCGAGACCGCCAATCTGAAAGAAATCATGCGCTTGCTGTCACCAAAATTAACGGCCCGGCTGAATGTCAGGGATTTAACCAGCCACCAATTTAAATTTGACGATGCCGAAGACGCCTATCAGTTGATCACCCGAAATCAGCAACCGCATCTGGGCGTGGTGCTGACCTATCCGGATCAGGAAAAATCCCGCCCCGTCATGACAAAGCCCCGGAAACAACCAGACAAATCCTTTGTTATCGGCATGATCGGCGCCGGTGGCTTTGCCCGCGCGGTTCTGTTGCCGGAACTGAAAAAGTTTGCAAACGTGCATTTGAAAACCATCTGTACCCAGCGCGGCGCCAGCGCCGAACACAGCCAGCAAACATTCGGCTTTGATCAGGCCACATCCCATGAACAGGATGTTTTAAACGATCCCGACATCAACGCGGTTATCATCGCAACCCGCCACGATGCCCATGCTGCTTTAACGGCCAAAGCCTTGAAATCCGGCAAAGCGGTGCTGGTGGAAAAACCGCTCGCCCTTGATCACCGCGGTCTTGAAAATGTTATCCAAGCCCGCAACGCCACCGAAACCGGGTTTTTTCAGGTCGGCTTTAACCGCCGCTTTGCGCCCATGGCCCGTCAGGTCCGCGCCCGCCTTGAACCGATTACGGATGCAAAAACCATCCATATCCGCATCAACGCCGGTGCCATCCCGCCCGATCACTGGGTTCACGAACCGGGCGAAGGCGGCGGCCGGATTTTGGGCGAAGTCTGTCATTTTATTGATTTTGCCCGCTTTTTGGCCGCATCCCCGATTACATCCGTGCACGCATCCCCGGCCCGCCAGCATCAGGGCGCGTGCGATAACGTTGCCATCACACTGAATTTTGCCGACGGCAGTCTGGCCAGCATTTTATACACCGCCAAGGGCGACAGCAGCCAAAGCAAGGAACGCTACGAAATATTTGCCGGTGGCTGTAATTGTGTTATTGATGATTTCAGACACTTGACGATCAACGGCAATGGCCCGACCATCGATGACAAAAAAACCCAAGACAAAGGTTTTCAACAACAGCTTGAAGCGTTTTTAAAAGCGATCGAAGGCAAACAGCCCCCGGCGATCGACGAAAACGAACTGATCGAAACATCACAGGCAACGCTGGCCGTGCTTGAAAGCCTGCAAAGCGGCGAAACACGTCAACTGTAACCCATCCGGACAACACACCATGCCCCTGAATACTTTTTTCAACGACCAGTTTGACGAACATGCCGAATTGATATCAGCTACCCGGGAAGCGACCCGGGCGCCGTTTATGGCGTTGCTTGAGGCGGCAAAAAAATCCATCCAGTCCGGCGGAAAAATCCTGCTGTTCGGCAACGGTGGCAGTGCCGCCGATTGTCAGCACATCGCCACCGAACTGACCATCCGTTATATCACCGATCGCGCCCCCATTGCCGCCATGGCGCTGACCACCGATACATCGGCGTTAACGGCGGCGGGCAATGATCTGGGATTTGACACTATTTTTGCCCGCCAAATCGAAGCGCTGGCCAGGCCCGGCGATGTCACCATCGCCATTTCCACATCCGGCAACAGCAACAATATTTTACGGGGCCTTGAAGCCGCCCGTAAAATGGGCGCCACTGCGGCCGGTTTCAGTGGCCGTGACGGTGGCAAAATGCCGGGGCTTGCCGATCCATTGCTGATCGTCCCCAGCCAGACCACGGCCCGGATTCAGGAAATGCACATCGTCCTCGGTCATTTATTGTGCGGCGCTTTGGAAAAAGAGTTGGGATTGTTATGAATGACCGCGCGCATTTATCGGAAATTACGGGCTCCCTGAGCAAAGTCCGCGTCGTCGTCGTCGGTGATATTATGCTCGATTGTTTCATTAACGGCGATGTGGATCGCATTTCCCCCGAAGCCCCGATCCCGGTGTTGCGCATCCGTTCGGAAGCGGCCATGCTGGGCGGAGCCGGCAATGTGGTTCGCAACATCGTCGCATTGGGGGCCAACGTGGATTTTGTTTCCGTTATCGGCGATGACAACGCCGGACAGGAAATCAGTAATTTATTGGCCGAAGAAAGCGGTGGCCGGGATGACGACACGGAAGCGCCAAAGGTCCGCGCCGATTTGATCAAAGTGCCCGGCCGGGAAACCGCCATCAAAACCCGCTATATCGCCGCCACCCAGCAAATTCTCAGAACCGACCGGGAATCCGTTGCCGATCTGGATAAAAAAACCGGCGCTGAATTGATCCGGCTGGTTGAGGCCCGGCTGCAAAGCCATTCCATTCTGGTGTTGTCCGATTATGCCAAAGGTGTGCTGTCAAACGCCGTCATCAAGGATTTGATCGCACGGGCAAAACAACAACAATGTTTTGTCATCGTTGATCCGAAAGGTCCTGATTACAGTCGTTATCATGGCGTCGATCTGATCACCCCCAACCGGGCCGAGCTTGCCGAAGCCAGCCAGCATGCGGTCACAACCGACGGCGATATTGAAAAAGCGGCACAATTTTTAATCAACACATTTTCCATTACCGGCGTCCTCGCCACCCGCAGCGGCGACGGCATGACGCTGGTTCAGAAATCCGGCCCGACCCGTCATTTCAAGGCCGAAGCTTTGGAAGTGTTTGATGTCTCCGGCGCCGGGGATACGGTTGTGGCAACGCTGGCCGCCGCCCTCGCTAGCGGAGCCGACCTCACCGCAGCCGCCGAGCTGGCCAATATCGCAGCCGGAATTGTTGTTGCCAAAACCGGCACCGCCACCGCAACCGGAGCCGATGTTCTGGCCCGCATCCACCATCAGGATATTACCAATGCCGAAGCCCGCGTTCTTGATATCACCCAGGCCCGTGCCCGGGTTCAGGACTGGCAACGGCGCGGTTTCAAGGTTGGCTTTACCAATGGCTGTTTTGATTTATTGCATCCCGGTCACGTCTCGCTGTTGAAACAGGCCGCCCGCCATTGTGACCGGTTGGTGGTCGGACTGAACGACGATGCCTCGATCCGCCGCCTTAAAGGCGACAACCGCCCGGTACAGACGGAATCATCCCGGGCCACGGTTCTGGCCAGTCTGGACATGGTCGATATGGTGGTCTACTTCAGCGAAGACACACCGATTGAATTGATCCGCGCCCTGAAACCGCAAATTCTGGTGAAAGGTGCCGATTACACCCTTGATCAGGTCGTTGGCCGCGATATCGTTGAAAGCTACGGCGGCGAAGTCGTACTGGCCAATCTTGAACCGGGCCACAGCACCACGGATACCATCCGCCGCATTGGCGCGGATGAAGACCACGTTTAATGCGCGTTCATCTGTTATACGGCCTGTTGTGGCTTAGCTTCGGCATCGGCCATTCCTTATTGGCAACGCCCACCGGCCGCGATTTCCTGAAAAGACATTTTGGCGGCGGGGAACGCCTTGCCTATAATATTTTTGCAGCCTTCCACATCGCCCTCGTGTTCGCGGGCGGCCTTTGGATTTTCGGTGCAACGGCGACTAACCCCGTCATTGACAGTAAATACGCCTGGCTGATGACCGGGGTCAATCTGTCCGGCTGGGTGCTGATGGTGATCGCCTTGCGCCATTATAATCTGGGACGGTTTTCCGGCATGGAACAATGGCGGCTGGCCAAACAGGGCTTGCCCTTTGATGATGACGAGCCGCTGCATACGTCCGGGCTTCACCGCTATCTTCGCCACCCCATATATCTGGCGGCTTTTATGATTTTGTGGGGCAGCGCCCAGAACGCATTGGGACTGGATACGGCCATTTGGGGATCGATTTATTTGTTGCTGGGGATGCGGTTCGAAGAACGCAAACTGGAACGCATATTCGGCCAGCCGTACCGGGAATACTGTGAAAAGGTTCCGGCGATTATCCCGTGGAAAGGCCGCGCCCTGTAATACCCCGTTTTTTCCGCGGACTCAGCGGTCCGAGCCTTCAAACAAATCCTTGACGCTGCCCCAAAATCCGTTGGCCGGTTTTTGATCCATCTGCGGCCGCGATGGCGTTGGCGGTTCAGGTTTGCTGACCTGTCCCATACTTGCCGTCATCACATCGCGCCACAACAGCGCCGGCAAACCACCGCCGCCGACGCGTTTCATGGGTCTGCCGTCATCGTTTCCCAACCACACACCGGCAATCCGATTGCCGCTGTAACCGATAAACCAGGCATCACGGAAATTCTGACTGGTACCGGTTTTACCCGCCGCCCTGTTTTTCAGCCGGGCTTTTTTGCCGGTACCGGAAAGGACGACTTCTGTCAGCATATCATCCAGCTTTTGGATATTTTCAGCCGCCACGACCCGGCCCGGACCGGAACCGCTGCGGCGGTATAAAACCCGGCCTTCGCCATCCAGAATTTCCAGAATGGCATAGGGCCAGACCCCATAGCCGCCATTGGCAAACACACCGTAAACCGCCGTCAGTTCCAGCAAACTGGTTTCATTGACCCCCAATGCCAGACTGGGGCTGGCTTTCATCGGTGACGTCATGCCCAGCCGTCTGGCCAGACCGATAACCTTGCCGCGTCCAACTTTTTCCGACAATTTCACCGCCACCGTGTTGATGGATTTAGCCAGTGCGGTTTTAATTGTCACCGTGCCCTGATAACGACGGCTGAAATTTTTTGGCGACCAACCGTTAACGGTTACGGCTTCATCAACAATTTTATCATCCGGATCAAACCCCGCCTGCAAAGCGGCCAGATAGATCACCGCTTTAAAGGCCGATCCCGGTTGACGTTTCGATAATACTGCGCGGTTAAACTGGCTTTTGCCGTAATTGCGCCCGCCAATCATCACTTTCACCGCGCCATCTGGCGCCATCACCACCACCGCACCCTGGGATACATTTGCTTTCTGCCCGGCCCCGGCCAATATTTTTTCCAGTTTTTTTTCAGACTTTCTTTCGGCCCCGATATCCAGCGTTGTCTTGACCACCAAATCCCGCCCGCCCGGTGTTACATAACTTTTAAGACGTTCCAGCACCCAGTCGGAAAAATACCGTCCCGTGCGGCTTTGTCCCGGATGAACGGAAACCCGGCCCTTATTGCTGATCGCATCCCGGGCATCGGCTTCGGTCAAAAACCCCGCATTGACCATATTGCGGATCACCTGCGCCGTCCGCTTGGCGGCGCGTTTCCGGCTGCTTTTCGGATTGTAGCGGCTTGGTGCCTTCAACAGGCCTGCAATCATGGCTGATTGATAGATATTCAGGTCTTTAACCGGCTTGCCGAAATATTTAACCGCCGCCGCCGCAACACCATAAGTCCCCGCACCCAGATAAACCCGGTTTAGATACAGTGTTAAAATCTGATCCTTGGTAAAGTTTTCTTCCAGCCATAACGCCAGCAGCAGTTCCTGCACCTTGCGTTTCAGGTTTCGCTCCGGTGTGAGAAACAAATTTTTGGCCACCTGCTGGGTCAGTGTCGAGCCACCCTGAACCACCCGCCCGGCCATAATATTGGCCGCCGTGGCCCGCATCAGGCCAACGATATCGAGACCGAAATGATCGTAAAACCGCCTGTCTTCCGTGGCGATCACGGCTTGCACCAAGGCCGGCGGAATATCGTCCATGGTCACCGGCAATCCATACAGATCCCCGCTTTCCAGCAAGACGCTGTTGTCAGCGGCGAGAACCGTAATGCTCGGGCGCCGGGTCGAATTGATGGCCGCATCCACATCCGGCAAATCCGAACCATACCAGACCAGCAATGCCCCAACCCCGATCACACCCCAGACGGCCAGCGTCGCCAGCCATTTAAATGTCACAGCCAGCCAGCCTGATTTTTTTTCAGGGCGTGGTTTTATTTTTGATTTTCGCTTTCCTGCCATCAGCCTGTTATGTCAAATTGGCCTTAGCAAGGGGTTAACAAGACCGGGTTTTTTGCTCCGCTATACGTCCAGATTGGCGACTTTCAAGGCGTTTTGCTGAATGAATTCCCGGCGCGGTTCAACCACGTCGCCCATCAGCGTTGAAAACACGTCTTCGGCATCATCCATATGACTGATCTGAACCTGTAACAAGGTCCGGGCATTGGGGTCCAGCGTGGTTTCCCAGAGTTGATCCGGGTTCATTTCACCAAGCCCTTTATAACGCTGTATGGCGATGCCTTTGCGGCCCAGTTCCATCACCGTATCCACCAATGCCAGCGGTCCGGTAATGGCGTGTTCTTTATCCTTGATGACCAGGGTTCCGGGACGGGTATAATATTTTTGCAAATGCCCGGCTTTTTCATTCAGATTGCGCACATCACTGCTGCCAATCAGGGCGTGATCAATAACATGGCGTTCACTGACACCGCGCAAGGTGCGTTCAAACGCCAGCCCGCCATCATCCAGAGCTATGCCTTGCCAGCCGCGTTCATTGACATCTTCGATGGCATCAAGGCGCCCGGCAATATAGCCTGCTATTTCCGCGGCCCGAACTTTGTCCGACAGCATTTCCGGATCAAGGGCGCCCAGTATGGCCGCCTGTTCGGCGATGTTCAAAGGAATAAAGCGCTGCAACCCTTCCAGCAGGATTTTAACTGCCCGGGCCTGTTCAACCAGTGCGCGGAGATCAGGACCGGCAACCTGTTCGCCGTCCCATGCGGTATAAACGGCGCCTTCGTCAATGGCCGATGAAAACAGATGATTGCTGAGATCATCATCGTCTTTCAGATACACTTCCGATTGACCGCGCCGGGCTTTGTACAAAGGTGGCTGGGCAATATACAAATACCCGCGTTCCACCAGTTCCGGCATTTGCCGGTAAAAAAACGTCAACAGCAATGTGCGGATGTGGCTACCATCCACATCGGCGTCGGTCATGATGATGATTTTATGATAGCGGCATTTTTCCACATCGAAATCTTCGCGCCCGATACCGGTGCCCATGGCCGCAATCAGGGTACCGATTTCCGCCGAACCGAGCATCTTGTCAAACCGCGCCCGTTCCACATTGAGGATTTTCCCGCGAAGCGGCAGGATCGCCTGATTGGATCTGTTGCGCCCCTGTTTGGCGGAACCGCCGGCTGAGTCTCCCTCGACAATAAACAGTTCGGATAAAGCCGGGTCCCGTTCCTGACAATCGGCCAGCTTGCCCGGCAAAGTACTGATATCCAGCGCCCCTTTGCGCCGGGTCAATTCGCGGGCTTTCCGCGCCGCTTCACGGGCCGAGGCGGCATCAATAATCTTGCCGATGACATTTTTGGCATCGGCCGGGTTTTCTTCGAACCATTGTTCCAGCCCTTCGCTGACCAGACTTTCAACCACCGGGCGGACTTCGGACGATACCAGCTTGTCTTTGGTCTGGGATGAGAATTTCGGATCGGGAACCTTGACCGACAACAAACAGGTCAAACCTTCGCGGGCGTCATCGCCGCTGATGGTTACCTTGGCTTTTTTCGCCATGCCTGACGAGGACACATAATTATTGATGGTCCGTGTCAAGGCACCGCGCAACCCTGCCAAATGGGTGCCGCCATCGCGCTGCGGTATGTTGTTGGTAAAACATAACGTTTGTTCATGGTAACTGTCATTCCATTGCATGGACATTTCAACAACAATGTCATCCCGTTCACCCATAACGCTGATCGGCGGGCTGTGCAGGGCGGTTTTTGATCTATCCAGATAGTCAACAAAGGCCACAAGTCCGCCTTCGAAATGGAAATCAACCACCACCGGTTCCACACCCCGGTTATCGGTCAGACGCAACGCCACCCCGGAATTCAAAAACGCCAATTCACGCAGACGGTGTTCAAGGGTCGAAAATTCATACTCCGTCATGGTGAAAATGTCTTTGGAAGCATGAAATGTCAGTTTGGTCCCGGTCAAAGATTTGCCGTCTTCGGTCAACGGCGCATCGCCCCGGATTTCAAGCGGGGCTTCGGCTTCGCCATCAACAAAGCGGATAAAATGTTCCTTGCCGTCCCTGTAAACCGTTAATTCCAGCCAATCGGACAAGGCATTGACGACCGATACACCAACGCCATGCAAACCGCCGGATACTTTATAGGAATTCTGGTCAAATTTGCCCCCGGCATGAAGCTGGGTCATGATCACTTCGGCGGCGGAAACGCCTTCTTCGGCGTGAATATCAACGGGAATGCCGCGGCCATTATCGGATACCGAGACCGAACCATCTGCGTTCAGCGTCACATCAACCCGGTCGCAATGTCCGGCCAGCGCTTCGTCAATGGCGTTGTCGGCGACTTCATAAACCATATGGTGCAACCCGGATCCGTCATCGGTGTCGCCGATATACATGCCCGGACGCTTGCGCACGGCTTCCAGCCCGCGCAGAACTTTAATGGAATCCGCATCATAATCTTCGGATTCAGGCATGGTTTCATTTGTATCAATTGGGGTATCAGCCGACATTTTTTATTCCGTCACTCTGTTGCATTGATTTCTATTGATGTTCAGGCGTAATGACGCCGTCGTCTATTTTATAAAATCCGGCCCGGCCTTTGAGCGGTTCAAACACCCGGCGGTCGGTTCCTGTCATCCACACCTGAACCCCGGATGTGAAAAGTTCGTCAAACAGGGCAAAACGGTGGGTTTCATCAAGATGGGCGCCAATTTCATCCAGCAATAAAACCGGTTGACGGCCATGGGATTGCCTGTGAAGGCGGGCATTTGCCAATATCAACGCAATCAACAAAGCCTTTTGCTCGCCCGTTGAACACAATTCGGCGGGCTGGTTCTTGCGCACATGAAAAACCCGTAAATCGGTCCGGTGCGGCCCCTGTTCCGTGCGTCCACCATCCCGGTCACGGTCACGGTTGCGGGCCAGCAAATCCCGGTAACGGTCTTCGGCCGCCAGCGCCGGGCCTTCTTCCAGCCAGCCTTCCAGCAAGCCGTCCAGTTGAATTCGGGCTTCGGGAAAAGGCGCTATAACGGCTTTGCACGCCCTGTCGAGCCGGGCTACCAGTTCAACCCGGGCGGCGGTTACAGCAACGGCTTTTTCCGCCATCCGGGCCTCGATGGCGGCCAACCATGCATCATCCTGCAAAGACGGGTTTTCCAGCAGCCGGGCGCGTTCGCGCAAAGCCTGTTCAAAGGATGACACCCGTCCGGCGTGGGCCGCGTCCCAGCCAAAAATAAGGCGGTCAAGAAACCGTCTGCGGGCACCGGGGCCTTCGACAAAAATCCGGTCCATGCCCGGCGTCAGCCATTGTGCCGTTAAGCACGCCGCCAGATCGGACTGGCCTTTTTTGTCTTCACCGTCAATACGGACCTGGCGTTTTTCCCGGCCACCCCCCGCATCGGAGGTAACGATCCCGGTTCCGATTTGATACTGCTGATCGCCGTTCACAACCCGGGCGGCCACACCCCAACCCTGGGAAGACGTATCCGTTTTATGGCCACCGTTTTGCTGGCGGTTGATCTCGCTCAGCCGCCCGCGCCTCAGTCCCCGGCCCGGAACCAGAAACGAGACCGCTTCCAGTAAATTGGTTTTGCCGGCCCCGTTGGCACCAAACAAAACCACCGAGCGCATACCGGGTTCAATCCTGGCCCGGCCGTAATTACGGAAATTTGTCACCGTCATGGTTTCAACGGCCTGTATGCAGGGCTGTGAGACCGCCGCACCGGGGCTGTTTGCAAGCGCTTCCATCCCACCGCTTTTGTCGACCCTATCGTTCGCGACATTGTCCTTTGTGTTATCCAAGGCGTCCAACAGTATGTCTGCCCTCATTTCCTGACCGGGACCGGAAACCGGAACCGGCTCGCATTCTGGACGAAATGGGTCATACCCGCATCGGCATCAGCACGTAAAGCGCGCTTTCGTCATCAACTTCACGCAAGATTGTCGGCGACGCTCCGTCCGCCATCACCAAACGCACATCTTCACCATCGATCTGACGCATGATATCGAGCAAATAACCGGCGTTAAACCCGATTTCCAGTGGCTCGCCCTGATAGGAAATTTCCAGCTCTTCAACGGCGCTGCCAAATTCCGGACTTGACGCGGACAGGGTTAAAACACCGCCGCCAACAGCCAGTTTAATGGCCCGTGATTTTTCGCTGGAAATGGCAGAAACCCGGTCAACGGCATCGGAAAACAGACGACAGTTGACATCCAGTTCCTTGTCATTGCCCATGGGAATGACGCGTTGATAATCCGGAAAGGTGCCATCGATCAACTTTGATGTCATGATCGCGTCATCAAAGGCAAAGCGGATTTTGTTTTCAGATAACGTCACCTCGATTTCGACACCGGTTTCATCAATGAGTTTGCGCAATTCAGCAACCGTTTTACGCGGCACAATCACACCCGGCATATTTTCAGCCCCGGCCGGCAAGGCCATTTCCGTGCTGGCCAGACGGTGGCCGTCGGTGGCCACAGCGCGCAACACCGGGATGCCGTCCCGGTCGGCCTTATGCAAATAAATACCGTTCAGATAATAACGGGTTTCTTCGGTGGAGATGGCAAACCGGGTATGGTCAATCAGCGCCCGAAGTTCCGCCGCCGTCAGTGAAAAACCGTTGCCGAGGTCACCGGCGGACAGCACCGGGAAGTCCTCGGTCGGCAATACCGGCAATGTAAACCGGGACCGCCCCGCTTTCAGTACAAGCTGGCCGTCGCCGTCGGCATCGAAAACAATGTCCGAACCATCGGGAAGTTTACGGACGATGTCATACAATGTATGCGCCGGTGCCGTAATCGCCCCCGGACGTTCAATATCAACATCCACATGCTCGATAATATCCAGATCCATATCCGTTGCATTAAGGGCAACCTTGCCGTCAACGGCCTCGATCTTGACGTTGGAAAGAATCGGGATGGTATTGCGACGTTCGACAACACTTTGCACATGCCCCAAAGAGCGCAATAAAACAGCTCGTTCAATTGTTAGCTTCATATTTTTTCAATTATTTTCAATGCGTTACAAGCGCGTTTCAACCAATGCCCAAAACCGTCCAAGCCACTTGGCCATGGCGGTCAGCCGTCCGGGCCGTCCCCCCTCATGAGAGCCCGTGCATTATAGCAAAGCACACCAAATACGTAAGTGTTTTCTGGCTTTTTTACCGAGAAAAACGACCCTTCGTCAAACCGCCGGTTTTCAGGCTTCCAGCATCCGTTTCAGCAATTCAACGTCTTCGTTGAAGTCGTTGTCATGTTCACGCAATTCTTCGACTTTGCGCACGGCATGCATCACCGTTGTATGATCGCGGCCACCGAATTTGCGGCCGATTTCCGGCAACGAACGGGCTGTTAATTGTTTGGCCAGATACATGGCCACTTGCCTAGGCCTTGCCACCGACCGCGCACGCCTTGCCGAATGCATGTCGGATATCCGGATATTGAAATGCGACGCCACCCGTTTCTGGATTTCTTCGATGGTGACGCGACGATCATTGGCACGCAACAAATCATGCAGAACCTCCTGTGTCGCTTCCAGCGAAATATCACGGCCAACAAGTTGGGAGTGGGCGACGACACGGTTGAGGCCGCCTTCAAGCTCGCGCACATTGGCGGTAATTTTATGGGCCAGAAATTCCATCACTTTTTGCGGCACCGCCACCGACAGATGCTCGGCCTTGGATTGCAGGATACCCAGCCTTAATTCATAGGTGGTGGCATGGATATCGGCGACCAGCCCACAATTCAGGCGCGACACCAGTCGTTCTTCCATGCCTTCCAGATCGGACGGGGATTTATCCGCCGATATGACGATTTGCCGGCCCTGATCCACAAGCGCATTAAAGGTGTGGAAAAATTCTTCCTGCGTGGATTCCTTGCCGGCGATGAATTGAACATCATCAATCATCAGGACATCGGCGGAACGGAACTGCTCTTTAAAATCAACCGTATTCTGTTCGCGAAGGGCGCGAATAAACCGGTACATGAATTTTTCTGCCGACAGATAAATCACCGAGCGACCGGGATCGCTTTGGCGGATATGCCAGGCCACCGCATGCATCAAATGGGTTTTACCAAGGCCGACGCCACCATATAAAAACAGCGGGTTGAACAACGCCGATTTGGCTTCGGCGACGCGCCGGGCAGCGGCATAGGCAAATTCATTGGGCTTGCCGACAACAAAATTATCAAAGGTAAAACGGCGGTCCAGCGGCGCTCCGATTTCAGCGTCACTAACCGTTTGTGAGCTTGCTGGCCGGGCCTTGGAAGCCGGTGCCTGCCTTGGCTTCAAAGCCGTTTGTGTTTGTGGCTGGGCACAGGGTGCGGCCTTGACTTCGCGGCTCGGCTGAACGCGCACTTCAACCGCTTTCACATCCGTATTGGTTTGCTGCCACATGTCGGTCAGTTTTTCAACATAATGAGCCATTACCCAGTCGCGCATAAACCGCGTCGGTACGGACACATGGACCGTATGCCCGGACAACCCGCGCACAGACATCGGCTTGATCCAGCTCTGGTACGCGGCCTCGCCAATTTTTTCCCTTAACAGTGACGACACCGTTTGCCATTCGGATTTTATTCTTTCAGCCAGATTTGCCGTTTCAGAAGCTGTCCGTTTTTCCCCGGCACCCCCGCTATCTTGCCCTGCCCCATAATCATCCATTTTTACGTTCATCTTTTTTGATATCCGTTTTCATTCTGCATCCGGTTTTCCGAAAGATCAGCCTCTTCAAACATTTTCCAATATTTGCCAATATTCAAAAGCATCAACATTCCGGCGCGCCCGAAATAACCTAAAAACCCCGAACCGTCCGATTTCTGTATCGAGCGGTTAAAACCCTGACCCTCTCTGCTATAAAAGGTCCCTAAACATTTTCTCACAAGCTGAAGACATTCAGACCTATTTGCCCGTTCTTCATATCCTGCTTTCCGGACCTCTCATTGCTTTCACAGACGATCCCTTTCACGGCCGGTCTTCGGAAACCGGAGCATCAGCTGTAAATTTTCACATCCTTACGAAAAAGAAAAAGCCCGCATCACATCCTGACAATTCTATTTCTAACCGATACAAACCCTTTCCGATGTGGCCGCCATCACAAGGCACACATTTTTATCCGCATTTATTCTTTTTATTTTTCTTTTTAATTTATTTCCATCCCACTTTATTCCCTTTTTGTCGGCGCTTTAACAAACTCCGCTTCCTGCTACAGGCATACAGGCAAAAGACAGGTCCTGTTTTATCCGGAACATTTCCGGACAGGCGCCGATTTATTCGCCACTCCAGACAGAACACCCGGTAAAAACCTTTTTTTCAAAAGGGTATTATTTGTTATTTTCCGACATCCCTGAGCCTTGACAATTTTTAACACGCCGTGTTGCTGCAAAAAAATCAAGGCTACTTTTAACATTTTTTTATTGTGAACTTTATTCCAGAAATTTTTCAGTAAACGTATTCGCTCTTCTTTAGCTGGCACCCGCCTGAATTTGGCTCCTGAAAACGTGACCGTCATTGATAAAGATCGCCCCATAAAAACCAGTCCA